>Ga0190309_1000020_pt1 | contig 63102 bp, 68 predicted proteins | sample 48700767_MG_FD_161656 | JGI IMG/M metagenome (GOLD analysis project Ga0190309, IMG submission 161656) | Hydrothermal vent sediment bacterial communities from Southern Trench, Guaymas Basin, Mexico - 4870-07-6-7_MG | ecosystem: Environmental > Aquatic > Marine > Hydrothermal vents > Sediment ... | reverse complement strand
TTTTGTTTGCAAGAGCAAAGGGCTTAGACCCTCAAGAAATCGTGAGAGCAGCGGCAGAATTCAACATGAAAATTTTCGACATAATGCAGAAACGAAAAGTGGACAAGAGCGATGTTGTCAGAATCAGATGTGATTTCAACATAAAGGAAGGAAAGATCGAATGGAACTGGGATACTCTAGAACTCGAAATATATACACGTGAAGAACGGCCACTCCTTAGCGAGGCAATGAAGGAAGTTGAAGAAAGTAGAGAAGCACTAAGAGAACTTGTAACAGAACTAAGTGGGCTATCGACAGAGTTAATGAGCATTGCACAGAAAATTAACGAACTCGTTAACAGGGTAAGAAGGGAACACATAGGAGAAGAAGAGAAAACAGAGACAGAAACAAAATAAAACTACTAATATTTTTTACAAACATTCTAAATTTCTAATTTTAGAAAATAATCAATCAATGTATTTTTTATGCCAGTCTTCAAGAGTTCCTTTTTTATCTCCTCCAAAGATTTTCCTTCACTCTTCAACTTACTTACAAGCTTACTAATAGTTTCTCTTATTTCCCATGGATAGATAATCCACGCATCTGTTTCAACAACAAAATAATCAGGCTTATAAGAAGACCAAGGCTTTAAATGCAACGTAGCCACTTTAACCTCTTTGGCCCCCTTTTCCTTTATGTGTTCAACAGCAGCGATCAAACTATGACCTGTATCGGCTACATCGTCACAAATCAAAACATTTTTGTCTTTCACGTCGACTATGAGCGGCTGGGTTATTTGAGGTCTTTCGCCAGTTTCTGCAATACCCTTATAGAATTCGATTCTAATACTTGTAACATTACTGTTATCGAGAAAGTCTGAAAGCAATCTTGCAACTATCCAACCGCCCCTGGCAATACCAACGAGAATATCAGGACTAAAACCAGATTTCATTATTTTCTCGGCAACCTTAAGGGTTAACTCGTATACATCATCCCACCATGGAGCTAGGAACTTAACCAACCCCTACACCTCTACAAGTAACTACCGAGATTACCAATAGTAGGTGTGAGGCAAAGTATTTGAAAGTTATTGAACCTCAACCTAACATTGTACACATGAATTTATTTACTGCTCTTAAATGCAACCTATTGTAAGTAAAATAGATGAAGCAGCTTTCCAAATACACGAGAATAATGTTTTTTAACCTTATGGAGGAGCACTTATGAAGATAATTCAGTTAAATAAAGAGGATGTTTACGAAAACTATCGATACATGGGTATCTCAGCCATACTATGTGAGAAATCGGTAACAAAAAAACTGTTTGACAACATATTACAATTATCAGAAAAAGAAAAAGTTATCATTCAACTCTTTGATTCAGAAAAAATAGCGACCTGGAAACACATATTTATAGCAACATTGAACGCGATTGCTGCATTCAAACAATCACGCAACATAGCATCTCAACTCTCACTGGAAATCCTACTTTACGCAACAGGGCAAAGACAAATAAGAGATGCTATAAATATCTTGGGAGTTTCTGAACAAACCAGAAAAGTAGCAATTTTAATACTAGGAGACAGTAAAGAAAAAATAACCGCAATTTTCAGCCAAATAACTGAACTTTTGAATGGGAAAGAAGAGGAAAAATTACTTGAAATATATAACGAGGAAAAATTACAACAATTACTAAATACTTTTAAAATAACTAAAGAAGAATTAGATGCAACGATAAGAAAGGAAGATAAAAAAGAAGCAATTGTTAAGTGTATTTTAGATAGAGTGTCTGTTTTTGCTGTAGAAAAATAATTATTTTTCTCTAATTTTTGCTATGGAAAGTATGTCACCCGGTTTTAGGACAGAGATACCGGTCCATTTTCCAACGACTTCAATGTTAACAATCCAATCTGGATTACTCAAATTAACCTTTCTCTCTATCTTACTTGCAGCAGCTTCAATGATATCGGTTCTGCTCAAGGTAGTATACCTTTTCCGAACTTCTATTTTAAATGTTTCATTTTCCCCAATTTTTTCTGCTAATTTAGCAGCAGTTTCAGCTATTTCATCCAATTTAGATGAAACAACTTCCTCCAAGGGAACGTATCTCAGGGTGTATCGAAATTGCCAAGGATCTTTCATAGCCATTTCTTTAAGTTTTTTGACAACTTCAAAAGCATTTAAAGAGGTTTTAACAGCAACAAGTCCTGGGATACCAGTATTATCACATTGAACATCTTGATCCCCTAGCTCGCTTATAAAATACCAAATCTCGGAGCATGCATCGCTTTCCTGACCTCTAGCGCAAGAAACCAAAATATTATATTTCTTAACCATGCCTACCTCCTCAAGATTATTTAAAATCATGAAGCTTTTCTTAACACGAACATACACGAACATAATTAAAGTATCTTATTTATAAATTGTCTTCAAAAAAGTTTCAACAACGTGATCCCACCTAAATTTACCTGCCTGTTTCTTCGAATTGGAAGCCATTTTTTCCCGCAGCTTCTTATCGTTAAAAAGTAAAGTCATATATTCTACGAGTTCTTTTACATCGTCATCGCGAAAATAAAAACCATTATATTCATGCTTTACAAGTTCTATAACACCACCGTTATTCTGAACAATAACGGGGACCTTTGAAGCCATAGCTTCTAGTACAGCAATACCTAAATGTTCATGATTAGCAGGATGAACATAAAAATAGCAATTAGAATAAAAGTCAAATAAAGTGGCTTCGTCAATTTTACTGAAAAATTTCACCCTGGACTCTAAACCTAGTTTCCTAGATAACTCAATGTAGGGGGTCGGGTTTCTTCTACCACCAACGATGAAGCATTGATAATCCTCATTTTTTAGTTCAGACAAAGCTTTTAACAATAAGTCAAACCTTTTACGCGGTTCAAAACTACCAACAGAAAGAATAAAAGGTTTACTTAAATTTGAGGCATCATTTTTTCTTTGAACGTTATTTAGTAAGATTTGCTCAACATGATCGCTTCCAGCATATAGAGGAACTACATGTAATCCTTCAAATTTTTTATATAAGCTTGAGATCCACTTTGAGTTGCTAAAAAAATAATCAACGTAGTTAACAAACTTCTTCCACAAATTATATTCAGTCACATACCTAGAAAAATCCATTCTATAACTTCTATAGCCTTCAGGAGAAATCAGCCAACCAAAAGGAGGATTATGCAAAACATAAGCAATTTTTACATCAACCATTTTCTTTACCAGACAAGCAGCCGGAAGATCCTTAAACTTATGAACAACTAAAATAGCATCCCTCTCATTTCTGACAAGTTCTAAACATTTCTTCGAAGCTTCAAAACTATAGGGGAAAAGATTCAGAAAACCGTTATCCGTTACAGGGTAATCCAAGAATATAAAATCCACACCATTAGTAGAAAGCAAAAAATCATTAAATTTCTGCGGAGTAACAATATAACTGTCTATTTTCCTTTTCTTTAAAGCTTTAGAAAACTCAATAATCCATCTCTCCATACCACCGGGAAAAAAGTCAAAGGTAAGGTTAACCACCAGCAAGATGCAATCCCACCATCCAACTTTTAAACCATAAACTCTAAAAAGATTACGAACACCTAAAAACATGGCTCTTCATGGTGGTGCCCATTTGGAAGCCGTGGTATTGGCAGCTGGCCCCGGAAAAAGATTTATGAATCTCACTAAGTATATCCCTAAACCCCTTCTTCCCGTAGCCAATAAACCAATAATTGAAAGACTACTTAGAAATTTAAAAAGTGCCGGAGTTGAAAGTGCCATAATAGTGGTGGGTCACTTAGGACATAAGGTTATTAAGAAAGTTAACATGTTAAAGGGCTTAAACTTAAAAGTTAGATTCGTAAAAGCAAAAAATTACTTAAAGGGCCCTATATTCTCATTTTCATCTGCGATTAACGAAATATCTGAAAAAGACTTCATCTTAGCTTCAGCAGATTCTATAATAAGTTCTAATACGATAAGGAACCTCATTGAAACCAATGAAAACAAAATAACCCTTGTAGTCGGTCCATATGCAAGGAAAGGGACAAAAGTATACATTGGAAGCGACCAAGAAGTAAAAGGGATAAATACGCCTCTTAAAGACTGGAAGAAAACAGCTACATCCATGGGAATTATGTACGCAACATCAAAGTTTTTAGAATACGTAAAAAAAGCAATAAAAAGAGGAAACACGAGAATAGCTGATGCTATAAATATAGCGATCAAAGAGGGCATCAAAATTAAAGTGTTATATGTTAAAGAGAAATGGTTTGACATAGACAACATACAATCGCTATTAGAGGCAAATATCTACTATCTAGAAAAACTTCCGCCAGCTAGTAAAAAACCAGAAATACCCAACGTGAAAATTTACCCACCAGTTTTATTGGAAGACGATATAAAAGTAGACAGAAACTGCGAAATCGGGCCTTATGTGTGCATAGATAGGAAAGTTCAAATTGGAGAAAACTGCAAACTCAAAAACATAGTTGTATTAGAAGGCTCAAAAATTCCACCAAAGAGTTCCCTTTCTAACGGTGTTTTTTTCAAAAACACCTTTTTGATGAGAAGAGAGGGTAACCATGTTCAAAATAAGAGTTAAACGAATATTTCATCCAGTTATTACGAGAACTGCCAAAATTTTAGTGAAAACGCCAATAACGCCAAACTTTTTGACCTTAATATCATTTTTATCGATAATATGTGCATCTCTTTTCATTATTCGAGGCCAACTAGTAGCGGGAGGGATTCTAATATTTATAGGAGGCTTCTTAGATGGTCTCGATGGAGAACTGGCTAGGATAACAAACAGAGCAACGTCAATCGGAGCCTTCCTAGACTCCGTAACAGACAGATATGGAGACCTAATATTATTGTTAAGCTTTCTTTTTCTTGAAGAAGTCAAAATCTTGATAAATTTCGAATATTGGGTGATATTAACAATAATAGGAACTTTTATGACAAGTTATGTAAGAGCTAAAGGAGAAGCATTAGGAGCAAAAGAAACAAATGTAGGACTAATAGCTAGATCGGAAAGACTGTTTATCTTATTTCTTGCATGTGAACTAAGTATATTAAATTTTAACATACCCGCCTACGCTATAGCAATTTTAGCTTTCTTAACAAATATAACAGCTCTACAAAGAATATATTTAGTAGGGAAACAACTTGACCAAGAAACTAATCCTTTATCCATATGATTCTTCTCTCATTCTCTCCAAGATTTTGTACATAAAAGCAGCGGAGACCAAACTCCCAGGCAATTTTAAACAGAGAAAGTACACATACACGAGATCCACAAGTTAAATCGAGAACAACTTCATGAGTTGTAATTTCTTTTTCGACAATAGATCTAATTCTACGGTAAATCTCTTCAAAATCCTCCTCTAAAACATTTTCTTCAATTTCCTCAAAGACAGTGTCTTCAGGTATACCGGCAATTTTCCTTTTGAAATTATTTGAAATAATAAAGATGTACTTTGCTGGGGTAAGATTGGTATCATTTTTGAAAACTCTACGCATACCCCTCATATGTTCAGGGTTGTCAAGCCCTCCCATACAAACAATAGGTACGGTAATGCCAAAATATTTCCTAACAAGTTGTATTTTCTCGGGTACAATCTCAGCAAACTTAGCTTTCCAATTATTTCTACCACGGCTTCTCCTAATCAAACCAGCACTTTCCAATGCCTGAAGATTAAAATAAAGCATTGCATCGGAAATCTCAGTAACATGTCGGTTAAAAGCTGTAGCCAGCGCATGTCTCAACTCAACGCCACTTTTGGGGCCATCCAACAATTTTTTTAGAATAATTCTCCTCGCCTCAACGCCCCCAATAATATCTTCAACCTCAACAACTTCGGAGGTTACAACCACAATAATCACCACGTCTAATATTCGAACTTCACATCTGTTGGGCTATGAAACGATATGGAATAAATAATATTGTAGCATGTATTACAACAAAAATATAGGTTAAACATCAATATATATTTTACGATGCGTAGGTAGAAATAAAAACTTCGCTTATCGACTTTCTACAATTATCACTCATTAAAATACAGCAAACAACAGAAATATAAAATCTAAAATAATATTTATTAAAAATGTCGCTGACAAAGCAGCAACTTGCCAATAGCGAAGAGGAACAGCCTAAATAAATTTTTACTTAAAGACCTTTTTGATCGATATAGATGATATCGTCTATATCGATTATTGTCGAAAAAACTTATTATATCGAGGACATTAATAAGTTCACAACATCTAAACCCAAGCTTATGGAGGATAAGATAATAATGACAGAAGAATTATTCCCTGGAAAGCCCATAGTTATCGACAATGGAAGCGGATTTACTAAAAATGGATATGCAGGCGAAGACCAACCAAGAAGCGTTTTTCCAACAGTTATAGGATACCCAAAATATACCAGCGTAATGACAGATGTGGAACATTACACACGTTCATATTACATTGGAGAAGAGGCTCTAAACCTTAGAGGAGTTTTAAAAATCGAATACCCAATAGAACACGGAATAATAAAAGACTGGGACGCTATGGAAAAAATCTGGCACTACACATTCTTCAACGACCTAAGAGTAGACCCGTCAGAACACCCCGTACTACTAACTGAGCCACCATTAAACCCAAGGAAAAACAGAGAAAGAATGGCTGAAATAATGTTCGAAACATTCAACACACCAGCCATGTACGTATCAATGCAAGCAGTATTAAGCTTATATGCATCAGGAAGAACAACAGGCCTCGTAATTGACAGCGGAGACGGAGTCACTCACATCGTGCCAATCTACGAAGGATTCGCACTCACCCACGCAATCAACAGAATAGACCTAGGCGGGAGAGACGTAACAGAATATCTAAGAAGACTACTTAGAGAAAGAGGATACGCCCTAATAAGCAGCGCAGAAAGAGAAATCGTAAGAGACATAAAAGAAAAACTATGCTACGTAGCAGTAGACCCAGAAAAAGAACTAAAACTAGCTGAAAAAGTCTCACCAGAAAAAACATACACACTACCCGACGGAAGCAGCCTAGTAATAGGAACAGAAAGATTCCTAGCACCAGAAATACTATTCGACCCCTCACTAATAGGGAAAGAAGAAATGGCAATCCACGAAGCAGTAATGGACAGCATAATGAAATGTGACGTAGACGTAAGAAGAGACATGCTAGCCAACATAGTCCTATCAGGCGGCTCCACAATGTTCCCAGGCCTAAAAGAAAGACTACACAAAGAAATAACCGAAGCCTTAGCTGAACGCGGCATAACAGGCGTCGAAGTAAAAATAGTTGCGCCACCAGAAAGACAATTCTCAGTATGGATAGGAGGATCCATCCTAGCAAGCCTCAAAACATTCCAAAAACTATGGATAACCAAGAAAGAATACCAAGAAGTAGGACCACAAGTAATCCACAGAACAATCTAAAACAAATTATTTTCATCCAAACTCTTTTTTTAATACACAACCTAATATAGTACAATGTACTTCTAAAAAGGATATTTTATTTAGCTATAAACATAGGCACAAACTGCTTTCTTCTCTCAACTAAGAATTAGTAGGAAGATAGCTGCATTATAGTTCCTCTGAAACGTTTTACCTTTCAGATTTAATATTCTGACGTAGAAAGCGACAAACATTTTCTTCAAAATACTCAGCTATATTTTCAATAATATTCACAGAAATATACAACCTACCAGAAAACTACGATGTAATCATCGAATACACAATAGACCAAAGAACAGGAACCAGAATATACCCGGACGGCAAAGAAGAAAAAATAAACTGGATAAAAGAATCCCTACTAAGAAAACTAAAAATATTCTAAAATACAATAAAATCTTGCTAACTTAGTAACAAGACACTTCGTGAAACTGTGGTTTTACGACATCTCTTCTTCGATATCCGCTATCAAAAGAGATTTTAAAAACGTGAATCCCGGTAAAATTTAAATTTTAAATTATAAAATTGTTATTTTGGGGATGAAGAGCCGCCACTAAGGCTGCAAATTACGTAGGGTTCAGATAGGGTGATGACCGCACCCTTTTCAGACCCCCTCTAATATTAAACATTTATGTCCGTTTTCAAAATGTGTTTTCAAATTGTCTATAGTTAAATTGCTAGATGGTAGGAATGAGAGATCATTCTAAGGGTAAAAAGTTTAAACGTCTTTCTTTCGATAAGAAATATGCCATAGACATTTTACTGGGCATTAAAAGGGCCACAATAAGGAAAACAGATAAAGGATTAAATCCTGGCGATGTTGTTGAATTTTATACTAGGGGACCTAGGGGTAGGTTGATAGGTTGGGGAAAGATAAGGAGAATAGCTAAAAAGAAGGTTTCAGAGTTAAGTGATCGTGATGTGATGCTTGAGGGTTTTAGTCGAAGAGAACATCTTTTAGCCACTCTATCTACTCATTATAAGGGAATTCAGGAAGGAGATGAGGTAGTAGTTATAGAGTTTGAGCTTGAGCGGCCAAGTATCTCTTTCTCTAAGGAAGTTTTCTCAAAAATTGCGAAACTAGCTTTAGATAAGAATTTAAAACTCTCCCAAAGCGATCAAAAACTATTAGAATATTTTCTGAGAACACCTAAGAAAGATAAAATCATTCTTAGCACAGATCTAAGGGATATTATACGTATGGTCTACGTTAAGTTAAGGTCTGAGGATTCTTCTTCTCAATTCAGCCTCTTTAATTAACTTTCTAACAAATTTTTCTACTTCTTTGCAATGTTTTTTGATATCCTCCTCGGTTACTGTATGACTCATAGGGCAGTCCTCGTCTACTACGCATCTTTTTTCACGTATTGAGTAGATTATAGGGTAGAATTTGCAGCCAGTTGGCCTATAATCGTACACTTTACATTTCGTAGTTTTAGGGTCTAGGAAAAAGCAGTGTCCATTAATATTTCGTAGAAAAATAAAGCCTCTCTTTTCTACTGTGAACTCCTCTCTAGAATAGCCAAGGGACTCCAAACGTTTTATATCTTCTTCAGAAAGCATCATTTCAGTATTTAAACAGCATTGGCCACATTTCTTACATTGCATTTTAATCACCTTGTACCATGTAAACTATGCCTTTTTCAAGGTCTTTTTCCTGTTTTATTCCAGGAATATCTTTGAAAAGTATTCCCTTAAGCCAAGCAGTTCTAAGTTTTCTCCGATATTTTTTGGATGTTCTAAAGCTTTCTGCAATATGTATAATATCTTCCAAAGATGTGGGTTCACTTCTTTCGTAAAGAAATTTCCAGTAGTTTTCTAAACTTGGGTAATATCTTCCTTTAAGTTTTAGTCCACTGCATCTCTCAGTGTGCAGGTCAAAGAAACCCTCTTTACACGTTCCAAATGTTAGTTTATATTTCTTACATAGCTCAGCTATTTGTTTTAAAACCTTATATCTGTATTTAGTTTCCGCTCTTCTATAACCAGCAAGATCGTTGAAGCCCTTCTTAAAATATAATCTCTCATACTTTCTAATTAATGTACGGTCGTATTTGCTTAAAAACGTTCTAAAATTTTTCCAAACTGTTTTAGAAATCTTAAGCACGGAAGAAATAACATGTCGAACTCCTAAATCAGCTATTGTTGATATAAGTTCTTCTAACATAGCAGGGTCATCATTTATGTACGGAAGAATCGGGTCTATCCTGATATTTACTGGAATTTTAGCTTCTGAAAGCTCTTTAACCGCGTTTAATCTCCTTTCCACGGATGGGGAAAACGGTTCTATCATCTTCTTTAATTCTTTATCTAAAGTGGTAATTGTGAAGAGAACAGCACAAAGTTTCTTAGAGGAAAGTTTCGAAATAATATCAATATCTCTTAAAACCAGGTCAGATTTAGTGGCAATGAAGCACGGAGAATTAAAACTATAGAATTCTTCGAGAACTCCCCTCACTAATTTATACTTTTCTTCCGCTGGTTGATATGGATCTGTTGCCGATCCAAGGTTCACAGGCTGAAGTCTTCCTTTCCGCTCCTTCAACTCCTTTCTTGCTACCTCAACAGCATTTATACGAACTTCAACCCTCTTATGATAATCCGGTCTGAGAGAACGAGCATAGCAGTAAACACAAGCATGAGAACAACCAATGTAAATGTTTGCGGCAAAGCGGTGGGGACAAAACCTCCATATTTCCCATGAGCGGTCTATGGGATGTATAAGATGCTTGGCATATTTCTCTTCGTATATAATCATTTTTATCCCTAAGCTTCATTTTAAATGTCTGAAGTATTTATGAGGTTTTGTATTAAAACATTTTCACATAATTCTCTATTTTAACCGTTCTTAATTCAATCAAGAGAGCAATGTAGCGATATCTTTATTTTATGTATTTGCATAAGTAAATAATACTATGTCAACCTTCTTCTGCATTCCGATGGAGGAACTTTGATGCCGATTAAGAAAGTTAAAGCAATATACATTGACGAAAAACTTTGCAAGGGATGTCATATTTGTGTCGACTTTTGCCCACAAAAAGTTTATGTCGTGTCTGAGAAAATGAACGAAAAAGGAGTATATCCACCAATTCCTCTTCATATAGAAAAATGCACAGCATGTAAACTATGTGAACTCTACTGTCCCGACTTTGCAATCGCAGTTGATGTAGAGGAGAAAGAAGAGAAACAATCAACGCAATCAAAAGATGTATTAACTGTTACTGCCTAAAGTCTTACCGCACTTGAGGATAAAGTATTTGTTCCTCCCCTTTTTCCTCATATTTTCTTTCGAGTTTTATTAGTAGCGTTCAGTGTCCACGGCATCAATCATCGCGTAAGCTCAGCGTCGTCGCCAGTCATCATACTAAAATACATAAGATCTAAAGCCTGATATAAACTATCCTCTTGTTTTGCTTCATAATGTTTATTTTGGCTTTTATGAGTTAAAAATCACTAAATTTTTTGAGGATTTTAAAACCAATTATTGTAACTGTGTCACTCGGCCTAATTGAACTGTAATATTTTTTTAGAGCCTTAAGAAGTTCTTCTTTGGATGAAAAACCGTCCTTTAAAGCATCTTCATCAGTTAAATCAGAAACCTTCAGACACCTGATTTCTGTTATTTCCGCTTCAGCATATATTCTATCTTGAGAAGTAATTAGAACTTTCTCTCCAACTTTAAAATTTCTGGCACCCCTTCTAATAGTAGTTATCTTCTTCTCTTCAAGTATTTTCCTAATGTAGATTTCGTCGAAATCTAAAGTCTTCTTCCCCATTTTCAACACTATCCATTTTATGTTTCAAACTTCTCAGCAATTATAACTTAGTTTTAAATTAAAACTTATCAATATTCGTGTGAAAACTTCAATCTGTTAATATTCTCCTTTAATAAAGATAAAACGGGTTATTTCGGTACTATAGTATTGGAACTTTAAATTCGCGGGTTGTTGCTTATCGAATATTAAAGAAGTGACAGAGATTCATTATCGTAACGATTACAATGCTAGCCATTGGAACAGCAAGTAATGTCATTATAATTTTTTGTTTTCGTGTTTTTCCATAGAAAAGAGTAAAATAATACCCTACGATACTAAGCGTGATTATGGCAAACCATCCAATAAAGTTTGGTGTTGGTATGCCATACCAAGGTCCTTCATAAGACCACACCCAAACTTTCAGCGCAGTAGCAACCGGATCGATAAACAAATCATAAATAACTCCAAGAACACCAGCAAAGACCGAAGATTTTAAAATGTCTTTTAAACACCATGTATCGCGTTCATATCCGCCAAGTATAAAGCTTGCTATGTGCATGGCAAGATAAGTATTTACTATCCAACCAAAACTGGTGAACAGAGAGACCATGAGCAAAGTTTGACCAACGTATTCATATCCACCAGAGGTCACACCTATAAGCTCTACGGATACGCCAATCCCGCCTGCAATTATTGCAAAGAGAGCGGTCTCTATAAAACCTCGAACTCTGTAACAATGGTAAAGAAGAAAAATTGCAAGAAATATCACGAGGAAAAGAATAACTGTAGCTTGTACCATGTTGTTCACCTTTTCCTCCGTTTTAGTAAAGCGATCAAATACATTAAAATGATGCCGATCGGAAGCATTGCAAGCGGAAGTAAATGCAGTAAATTGTAAAGGAGACAAAGTGCAATATGAACTATGATAATGACAACAAAAGTAAGAAATGGTAGATGGAAAATCAAACTGTTGCCTCTTTCAGTAATTCCGGTTGCCTCCCAAAGCCTTGTTTATAAACGTCCTAACATGCAATACTATGATATTTTGTCATTTATTAAAGTTTATTAACGTAGAATTATGATTAAAATTATAGTTAAAAGCCATGTAGAGAATTTTAGAGCATTCTTGGAATATTTTAAAAGTAAGAAGTTTCTTGCAGGCGAAATATTTGTACACTTAATATATAGACACCTCAGACTTTTATACTTCAGCGTTATACTGTTGTATATTCTTTAATTCCCGGCAACCAGTAATTCCTAAGAAGCTAGGGTCAAATAATTTTATTAATATTTGCTGTAAATATTGTCTTCCTACCTAAAACCGTTTTTGAGGCGAATGATATGGAAAAGTTTATTATTGTTGTTCACGGTGGTGCTGGGCGTATTAGACCGGAGTTTAAGGATCGAGCCTTAAGGGGCGTGAAAAACGCTGCTAAAGTGGGATATGACATATTAAGCAAGGGAGGAACAGCACTTGACGCCGTGGAAGAAGCTGTTAAAGTAATGGAAGATGATCCAACATTTAACGCAGGTACAGGTTCCACACTCACCATTGACGGTAGAATCGAGATGGACGCTTCAATAATGGATGGAAAAACACTGAATGCGGGATCAGTAGCAATGATTAGAAATATTAGACACCCCGTAACTCTTGCGAGAATAATAATGGAAAAAACAGACCACGTATTCATTGCAGGAGACTTTGCAGAGAAACTGGCTGAAACATTTAATTTAGAAAGATGCAACCCTATCACAGAGAACAGAATAAAAATATGGAAAGAATATAAAACGATGTTAATAAGGGGAGAACATCAGTACTTACCAAAAACAACCAAATTAATTAAAATAATTCCAGAACTTGCTACTGATACCGTAGGAGCAGTTGCAAGAGATAAAGATGGAAACCTAGCAGCAGCAACAAGCACAGGGGGTTTAACCCTAAAATTACCTGGAAGAATAGGTGACACACCGCTTATAGGATGCGGAAACTACGCAGATAACGAAGCTGGTGCAGCATCAGTGACAGGCATCGGAGAAGTGGCTATAAGATTAGTTCTCGCCAAAACAGTATGCGACTTCATGAGAAACGGATTAATAGCGCAAAAAGCCGTTGAAAAAGGCATAGAAGTAGTTAAAACAAGACAAAACAACCTGCCAATGGGAATTATCGCCGTGGATAAGTACGGAAACCCCGGAATAGCACATAACTCAGAAAGTCTATCTTGGGCAATAATGGCATCCGACAGTCCAAAGGTTGTAGCAGGATTAAAATATCCACCGTAAAGGTGGCCCGGCTTGCTAAAAATAAACATTATCGATAAAGTTCTTATTTTCAAGCAGGGAGACATAATAGCAGTACTGCACTGTAAAAATAATGATTACCTAACTCTAATTTACAAAATAGTCTTAGAAGCATCGAAAAACGAGCTACCTGTCCTAATACTTGACTGCTCCTATAGTTTTAAGGAAAAAGTCTTACAAAACCTTTGCAAACAATTTAAGATAGACTTTGAATACCTAAAAAGCTATTTAAGGAAAGTCCCTATACGTGAAGAAAAACAGTTTTTGGATATCTTACACCAAATATATCATAAAGAGTTAACATATGATTTTAAAATACTTATACTCCTCCACATAAGCTTCCTCTTGGAAAAATTTTATAAAAAGTTGAAAGAAAGAGAACAAACTATTAAAGATGCATATTCAGTTATTCCGTTATTAAAATCACCAGACCGAACCGTCCTTATTGTTGAAAGAATGTTAGAAGGATTCTACCCCACAGAATGTATAGCCAGAGAAGAAATAGAAAGAATAGCCGATCAAAAAATATATTTTCTCCCCTATAAAACCATAAACATAAACGGAGCCAAAATAACATATCAACAAATATAGTCATTCAAAGCAGAGGAGAATTCTATGAGAGTTGCTGTGCTAAATAAGGATAGATGCAAACCAAAGGACTGCGGGCTTCCATGCATAAAATTCTGTCCAATGGTTAGAACAGGAGTAGCAGCCATTTACATTGACGAAGAAACAGGAAAACCCGTAATATCGGAAAAACTATGCACAGGATGCGGAATATGTGTTAAAAAATGTCCATTCGCAGCAATAAGCATCGTAAACCTACCAGAGAAGTTAAAAGAAGACCTAGTTCACAGATACGGAGAAAACGGCTTTGAACTTTTCCGCTTACCAGTACCAAAAATAGGAAAAATTACAGGTTTAATCGGGCCAAATGGCGCAGGGAAAACAACAGCACTCAGGATACTATCAGGAGAAATAAAACCTAACCTTGGAAGAATAGATAAACCACCAGAATGGGATGAAATTATAACATATTTCAGAGGATCGGAACTACAACTTTACTTTGAAAGAATAGCAAACAAAAAACTACGTGTTGTTCATAAACCACAAAACATAACTAAGCTTCCAAAAGTTGCAAAAGGTGTAGTCGGCGAACTTCTAAAAAAGGTTGATGAAAGGGGAATAATTAACGAACTTTCAGAAAAACTAGGACTAGGTATGGTGTGGGACCGTAAGTTAAGTGTATTAAGTGGAGGAGAATTGCAAAAGGTAGCAATAGCAGCTGTAATGGCTAGAAACGCCGATATATACCTCTTTGATGAACCCTCAAGTTACTTGGATGTTAAAGAACGTATAAAAGTCGCAAAAACAATAAGATCACTAATCAAGGAAAACAAAACAGTAATAGTTGTAGAACATGACTTAGCAATGCTTGACTATTTATCAGACTTTGTCTGCGTTTTCTACGGTGAGCCAGGAGTATATGGAGTAGTGTCCCATCCACACGGTGTCCGAGAAGGCATCAACATATATCTGGACGGTTTTCTACCCGATGAAAACATAAGATTTAGAGATGAACCTGTACGTTTCAAGCTTCACCCAGCCCCGGTAGAAAAACTAGGAACAGAAGCAGTACTTTTAGAATTTAACAAAATGTTGAAATCCTACAACGGCTTTAAGCTAATAGTAGAAGGAGGGAAAATTCACTACGGTGAAATCATAGGCATACTAGGGCCAAACGGCATCGGAAAAACGACATTCGTTAAAATGCTAGCAGGCATAATAAAACCAGACGAGGGAACACCGCCACAAAGAGAGTTAAAAATCAGCTATAAACCACAATACATAACACCAGACTACGATGGAACAGTAGGGATGCTACTAAGACAAATAGCTAAAGACAGGTTTGGAACAAGCCTTTACAAATCACAAATAATACAACCGCTACAACTTCAACACCTCTTAGACCAAAACGTACCAGATTTAAGTGGAGGGGAATTGCAAAGGGTTGCAATAGCCGTATGCCTGTCCAGAGACGCAGATCTCTACCTACTCGACGAACCCAGCGCGTTTTTAGATGTCGAACAAAGATTAGCAATCGCAAAAACAATAAGAAGAGTTGTGGAAAGTAAGGGAGCAGCAGCATTCGTTGTGGAACACGACATCGTAGCTCAAGACTTCATAGCAGACAGCTTAATGATCTTCACAGGACAACCCGGAAAACAAGGAATAGCCCTACCACCAATGGGACTAAGAGAGGGAATGAACACATTCCTCAAAGAAATGCAAATAACATTTAGACGCGACCCACAAACAGGAAGACCAAGAGTAAACAAAGAAGGGTCAAGACTTGACAGATATCAAAAGTCAATCAACGAATACTACTACCTACCCATAGGAGAAGTAACGGAAGAAGAGAAAGAGTAAAATAATGTATGAAATAAACTAAATTAACTCATAGCTATACTAGCAGCTTCTATTTCGGTCAATTTACCTTTTTGTCGTTTCCATTCCTCAATCGATACAGCAAATTGTCGTTCAATTACGGGTCTATGAATACTGTTCATTGAGCAGAACGGGACAATACGTCCGTCTGGGAGTCCATAGTGGATACAACAGCGCTCTACACGCTCTAAATCAAAGTTATATGGATCCTGGAAGTGCATTGAGCCTATCATTATTATTTTTCTCATGAATTCTCCGAGTGAACTGTAGTCTCCGCGTTTTAGGATTGTTGCTATTAGGTCTTTTAGTAGACCTTTTTTCTTTACGTATCTTACTGCTCCAAGTAGTCTTGCTCTGGATTTTAGTTTATCGATTCGCCCTCCTTTTTCTAGGTCGTCAGCAATTTTTTCCATCGTTCCTATGAATCTTTCTACATCTATGTATTTTGTTATCGGTGCATATTCACTGTTTTCTTCTAATACTATGAAGGTGGCCATTCCACAGGCTGGATGTGTTGAGAACTCTACAGCTGGTTTTCCCTTTATAAGTCCTAGTGCTCTGGCTAAGGGTATTGGAAACGACGTTGGATACCAGTCATTTTCCTTTATTCTTCTGTTTGTTTGCTCCTCTGTCAGTTTCATTAGGTCTGGTATTGTTATACGCATTTTTTCTCTTTCTTCGCGATTTATCCTTCCGGTTATGGAAACGGGTTGGAAGTTTACTGCTCTTATTACGTCGAAGTTTTTAACGGCGAACTCTATGATTTTTCCAACTTGATCGTCATTTACTCCCCTAACTAACGTTGGTACAAGTACGATGCTATGTAGACCCACTTTTCTGCAAACCTCAATAATCTTTAACTTTTCCGGTAAAAGGTTACGTCCTCTAGCTATTTCGTACGGTTTAGGCGTAACTCCATCGAATTGTAAATATATTGTGCTCAGCCCAGCTTCCTTTAATTTTCTTGCATATTCTTCGTCCATCAATCTTAATCCGTTTGTTGCAATTTCAACATGAGGAAAACCGACTTCTTTAGCCATCTTTATGAGTTCTGGCAGATCTTCTCTGACGGTTGGTTCACCGCCAGCAAACTGCACAGCAGGAGCTGGTACAGGTCTATTATTCCTGAAGTTTATGAGAATTTTCCGAATTTCTTCTTTCGATGGTTCGTATACGTATCCTGCTGAGGCAGCATTTGCGAAACATATTGGGCATCGAAGATTACAGCGATTCGTTACATCAATTAACGCTAAGGCTGTGTGAGTTTTGTGGTTTGGGCAAAGACCACAATCTTGTGGACAACCTTTTTGTGTTTGTGTTCTGGGGTTTTCTAAACCTAATCCTTTGTACCACCATTTCATAACTCTCTTAAACTGTTCTGCACTTCCCCAGTAAACATCTTTAAATGTTCCATGCTGCGGGCATGTCTTTTCTATCATGATCTTACCGTTTTCCTCGTAGACCTTTGCGGTGATGACATTAACCTTACCGTCAAGAATGCACTCTGGGCATATCGATTTCGTTTCGTAAGGCGGGATTCTAGGCGGTTCCCTCTCCATTGACACACCTCCTTCTTATAGCTATAAATATCTTTTAAATCATTTAATTATTTTCCAACCTTTTTTAGTATGAAAAGTATGAAAACAGGGTAAAATTGAAAGATAGGCAAAAATCACACTACTTAATAAAAAGGCTAGTAATTTGTGGCGCTGCAATTTTCATTACAGGTAGAAGGCCAAATAAGTTTTATAGCGGATTATTAATATCTTAAGTTATGAGAGGGTAAAAATGGGTGAAATATCAGGTGGAAGACTTGTTGCTAAAGCCTTAAAAGCAGAAGAAGTAAAATATGTTTTTTCCCTGCCAGGCGGTCACATTGCTCCAATATATGAAGGATTAATCGAAGAAGGCATCGAAATCATAAGTATGCGACATGAGCAAGCAGCTGGAAACGCAGCAGACGGATGGGGAAGAGTTACAAGAACACCAGGAGTATGTCTCGTTACCGCAGGACCTGGAATTGTAAACCTAGTTCCCGCCCTAGCCCAAGCATACTACGCTAACAGCCCACTAATTGGAATAACGGGACGTGCAGCATTTGTTTTCTCAGACAAACACGCTTTCCAAGAAGTAGATAGTGTGGCGTTAGCTTGCTCTGTGACAAAGTGGGCAAAAACATGTCCAATAATTTACAGAATACCTGAATACGTGCAAGACGCCTTTAGAGCTGCAACTTCTGGAAGAATGGGACCCGTACTTTTAGACTTTCCTCTAGACACGATGTGCCTACGCTGCGACGAATCAAAAATATCAATACACCCGCCAGAGAAATACAGAGCAACAGGGAAAATTTACGGAGATCCAACATTAATTAAAAAGGCAGCAGAAATGTTACTAAATGCGGAAAAACCATTAATTCTAGCTGGAAGTGGAGTTTACTGGTCGGGTGCTTCAGAAGAGTTAATAGAATTTGCTGAGTTTACACAGATTCCTGTAGCATATTATGAACTTGGACAAGGTTGTATCCCAGATGAGCATCCTCTCTGTATAGGAAATGCGATTGTAAGCTTACGATTTGCGAAACCGGACGTTATGCTCGCAGTTGGAATATGTTTTGATGAATTATTAGGATTTGGCGTTGACGAGACAATGTATCCAAAAGATTTGAAGGTTATTCATGTTGACATAGAACCAAGTATTATTGGAAAGAACCGTCCAATGGACTTAGGAATTGTTGGAGATCCCAAAGCAGTGTTATCTCAATTACTAGAAGCTACAAAACAAGTTTTGAAGAAAGAAGAGGTTAAAGAGAGCGCATGGGCAAAGAAGCTAGCAGAAATAAAGAAAGCGTTTTTCTCGGGATTTGAAAAGGCAGGAGACTCAACAGCCAAGCCCATAAGACCAGAGAGACTAATGAAAGATATACGTGAATTTGTGACATCAGACACAATTGTTATTTTGGATGGCGGAGATACATCTGTCTGGGCATATACGTATCTCAGAGCAAGTTTCCCTGGGCAAATAATAGGTTCACAAGGACCATTAGGACATTTGGGTGCAGGAATACCCATGGGAATTGCTGTAAAGCTTGCAAAACCCGAAAAGAGAGTTTTCATTATAACTGGAGACGGTAGCTTTCTCTTTAATGGCGCAGAGATAGATACCGCAGTAAGGTACAGTACCCCGTTCATAGTAATAATTGCAAACGACAGTTATTGGGGCATGGTTTACCACGGAAATGTAATTGCATGGAAATCGAAGGAAAAATCCTCTGTAGGGACAAAATTAAATGAAAAGGTAAGATACGATAAGTTTGCTGAGAGCCTTGGAGGATACGGAGAAACAGTTACAGAGCCTGAAGAAATTAAACCAGCAATTCAAAGAGCACTAAAAGAAAACGTTCCTGCTGTTATCGACGTTCGTATAGATCCTGAAGCTACCACAATACTTGACCAGTATTTTGCGTTAACGGCAACATCGCAGTTTTGGAAGAAGTACTGGACATTCTAAATAGTTCAGCTTTACGTACATTTTAAATCATGAAATTCATGAAGTCATTAAAAGTGCTTACATCAAATGCTAATAGACAGCGTCTTTCTTTCAATTAAAACTGAATTAACTCTAAAATAAAGCCTAATGCCTTTTCAGTGTCTAGATAAGCAAATTTAGCTACTCCAAGGACTTCTCCCCTTTCTAATACTTTGATACCCTCTTTTTTAACAGTCTAGTTCCTCTTCTATATCTTTAACGAAAAAGCCTAGGTGATGAATACCCTCTCCCCTTTCTTCTAGAGTCCATAGCAATTAAATCTGTAAATGTTCCACCTACATCAACAGCAACACGATATTCCGTGTACACATCTACTCTACACCAGCTTTTACCATAGGATAGAGAATTTTGCTTTTAACAACAGACAGAGTAAATTAAAACATGAAACCTGATAACATACAAGCGTTTATAACCGAAGATTATAACTATGAGTATTTAAATCTTCTAAGTCCGTTCTCTCCTCAAGGTAGCTTCATCAATTTTTGGTAATATTCAGCCACCTTGAGGGATTCTCCCGTTCCATCTGGCTTTATAAGCCAGACTTCATCGGGGAGCGTTCGGGGGGAACGGAACTCCCCACATCCTGTCTTAAATATGTTAAGAGTTGCTACGACATCTCTATCAAACTTTAAGTTACATTTCTCGCATTTCAGTAGCCTCTGCCCATTTGGGTTTAGTTTCGACCCACATAGTGGGCAAAGGCTTGAAGTTCCGTAAGCTTTAACATAATCAACACACAAACCATTCCATTTAGCCTTATACTCCACGAAGAACTGTAGTTTTTTGAAGTTCCACCTATTTAACCTTCTCCTAAGATTTTTACTTTTTTTATTAACTGATTTTCGTATATGCCTCAGGTTTTCCATTACAATCTTAGCATTATACTTTACAGCTTCAGAAACAATTATACTCGATACCTTATGCAGATAATCTTCAACCCTTCTTTTTTCTCTTCTAGAATACTTCCTTAAGATTTTTCCCATCTTTAATGGTTTCTTAGCAAGTTTTTTCTGAATCTTTCCTCTCTTCTTAGAATGTTCATCACGTATTCTTTTTACCTTATAGATGTCCAATCTCACGGTCTTAATAACTTCTCCCCCCTCATCAAACAGCGAAAAAGTAACGTTTTTCTCATTGACATCTAGCGTCATAACAGCTTCAATATTCTTGAACTTAACATTCTTTTTAAATGGAATTACGATAAAACCTTGCTTGATGATTAACTCACCAATGTTAAGCCCCCTCCCTTCCAAGTTTCAATGAATCCTTGCTGGTATTCTCCAACGATTAACTTAATCGTTATGTAACTTCTTGGAGCTGTAACTATCCTAATTTTATTACCTTCAAATTTAAACAACACTTCTTCAAGCTTTATGAAATTTCTCTTAATTTCTGGTCTGTCTTTATCAGTTAATCCCTTTTTCTTCCTCTTTCTAAAGTTCTTTAAAATTGAACAAGCAATTTTACAAGCTGAATGACAGTAATGAGTGTAATACTTAGGATGCCATTTCTGCTTCCATTCCTCATAAATGGTTTTTCTCAGTTTAGCGTAAGAGGTAATACCTATATCTAAAGCTTTATCGATGCAAAATTCTAACATCTCTCTAAAATCCTTAAACAGTTCGCCGAGGCTTCCGTGATACTTGAACTTAACAGCTTTAATCACTTCCATTCTCCTTCAACTCCCTTTCAACTGTTTCTTTAAGCCTCTTTTATTTGATATAGCTTTTTCATAGCTAAACCCTACTATATCACTCAATATTACTTAACATTACTATTTACATCTAAAGACTACTTGAGTTAGAAACAGTTTCGTTCCCTTAACTTTCAAAGGTAAATATTTTTAAACTTAGGATAATTTAATTTAAATGGGCTGATGATGGGGCCTGTCGACGTTGATTCAAGATGATTGCCGACCAACGGCTTGAAGCCCATCTTTCAATTAAATTAACATGGCCACCTATTTTGAACGATTTGGCTTTTAAAGCGGTGAGTACATGTTTTTTGAAAGAATCTTTATTCTCCCTTTTCTAAAAAGTAATCTATTCAAAAAACACAGCCAAGCCGAATCCCTTATACCAGGTTCTTACCTAGTTACAAGTTGTCTTAATGCTGCTTTTTACCTATCTCACAATATTAGAAGAGACACAATAGTCTTTCTTCTATTCAAAGAAGAGGATGTTGGCATTTTATGTCTTAAGTTTGTAGGGAAGAATCTAAAACGATTTCAACCAGATGAGCACAGCATTCTGGGGTTAATAAGAAACTCTATCATCAAATTTAGAAACCTTGTAAATACCTACGAGAAAAGTAAAGAAAAAATCCAAGTTTATCCAGGTTTATTTGTTTTTAGAATCTCATTTTTCGGGTTATTGTCTAAGTTAAAAGATGCTGGCTATCAAATCTTATACCCGTCGATAGGAGGAGTCGATGTAAGAAACATACGCTTTTTACAAAAAATAGCGTATGTTGCAAGTAGTGAAAGCCTAATAGACGAAGTTAGTCAAAAAATTGTACATAGGAATGGAATCGGCATTCACTTTGGTAATACCTTGCCTAGAACGGATATACAAATCATTCTTCTTCATAATGAGCTTGATCGAGCAGAAAAACGTCTATCCAATTCGTTGTGAACTATAGCAATACAATGGCTTCCTAGTAGCGACTTTGGACTTACAGAAATTTTTACGGCATCTAATCTATCTAATAGCCTCTTATCAGAATCATTTAACCCTATGTGGTCTCCTAAAATAAAAACGTAGGTGTTTTCCGCGGAAAATGTCGTTTTTCTTATATCTTCTCCATTTTCGTGCAAATATATTAAATGATAGCCTTTTTTCGCAAAAGATACAACTAAATCTTGAAAGGACATCTGAGTTACGCTAACTCCTCCTAAAACTTCCTTCTTAATATTACTTCTGTAACACTTTAAAGCTTCTCTTATCATTTTACCTATAGATATTTCATTTGCTTCTAAACCCTCTACCCTAGAACCATCTATTCTTATAGTTTTAGGAGGATTTGGAGGCCCCAAAAGAACAGCGTAAAAAACAGTATCTCTCCTTGTTTCGTCACCATAATAAAGTAAAGCTCTACTTATGCAGCGACAAACTATATCCATGCGTCCACCGCTACTTGGAAGCCCTTTCAAATGAAACTTATGATCTGTTCTAGCTTTATTCGCCTTTAAAACAAATATCCTCTTACCCTGCACTCTTTTCCTCACCCAACGATCTGAGAACATCATTAATCGTTTCTTTTAGATTTTTAGCAGTTTTACCTGGATCCGGTGAATTTAAAATAGTTCTACCTACAATTGCGTAATTGACACCAGACTTAAAAGCTTCTTCAATTCTTCCCCCTTGAACGCCTATTCCAGGTGAAAATATAGGTATTGTTCCTCCGAGAATATCTTTTACCCTTTTTACGATCATGGGACGTGTTGCCCCAACGACAACTCCATTCGCCTTCCATTTTAAAGCTTTCTCAGCAAATATAACATATTGAGGTTTTTCGCCTTCATTTGTCAAGACAATTTGACCGTAACCCTCTTGCGCAGCTGGGTGGCTCATATAAACCAGTAGTATAACGCCTTTACCCCGTTTTCTAGCTTCTTCAAATACCGTATCAAGGCCGCCTTCCCAACCAACAAAAGGATTCGCTATAATCGCATCAAACCCCGCGTTAAAAATATGCTGCGTTATCCACAGATTTGTATGACCCACATCATTTAATTTACAGTCCGCTATTAGCGGGAGTTTGTACTCTTCTACCTTATCTACTATTCTCTGTAAATCGTTAAAAAGCCCCAACGGTAAGATTAATTGCATATTTATTTTTACAGCAGCGAGATGCTCCGCAGTATTTTCAAGAGTCTCCACAGTCTTCTTAAGAAGTTTTTCTTTCTTAACCTTCCACAGATCTCTCTCCGAACGCAGAAATACATCAGAATAATCTAAAGCCAAAACAAGTCTACTTCCATTTCTATTAGTAGCTTCCCTTAACTTTGAAGAAAAATCATTTCTATTCAAAGCGCATTACCCCATCGATGTGATCTTCAAAACCCTTATTTTAACCTAACAATTTATTTAAATTTGTAATGTATGATTTACTGGGAGGTCACATATTGTCTTTTTATCCAACCGGAAGCCCCTTTTCAAGACTACTAGTGTTCCTATCAGCAATACTAACTCCAATTTACTTCATAATTCTAATCTCACGTTCTCCAATAGAACTAAGTTTCCTAGAAGCCTTCTTCAAATACTTTGCCATGCCTCTAACATTCAGTTTCCCTTGGCTTCTCTTCATATATATCAATAGAAACACGTTGGCTGCAACTTTCGACGAAATAAAATCTGCAACTTCAATCTTGCCCCTGAGATGGAAAATATTCTACGGCATTAATGCAATATTTATCCTCCTCTTCTTTGTTCTTCCGTTCATTTCTCCTCCCCTCGCAGTATTTACAGCAATCATCCTCGCTGTTAGAGTCACCAGAAAATCAAAATTCATATTGGAGAGAAGTGAGAAAACCCCTTTCCTCATAAGCTTTATCTTAGCCATAGCTTTTGCTAGCATTCCATCATATTTTCTACTATTATTCCTACCTGCATATTCTATAATGTTCTCTTGGATTCTGGACGCTTGGTGGGATAGCTTATTTCTAATATACGATTTATCGATCTGGATTGTTAATTCCCTAGCTATAGGGTCTCTAATATGGTTAATTTACACAGGTGCAGCTGAATACGAGGCAAGAATATACGGATGGAGAAAAACACAGGTACCGGTAAATCTGATCAGACTAATCCAATTCCTATTTTTCCTGTTCTTAGCTTTTATTGGCTTACCATTGCCAAGACATCCACTGTTCAAAGAAATATATGAAAAATACTCCCTACCAATTTTCGCCTCGGCAGAACAGGTACTCTCAGCAATAAACATCCTTTGCCTTATTATAGTTTGTTTTGTAATTTTAATATCTCTAATTAGAGGGTTAAAAAAAGTAGAATATAGAGGGCCTTTTATTGGATATTTATTTGCAGCTGGATTCCTAATTATTGATATCTTCTGGAGATTTAATAAACATTTAATAACGTTTTCAATAATTTTAGCCTCAATAATGTTCTTCCTAATCTTCATATATTGCTTTGAAAGTGTCAAAAAAGAAATAGAAGGGTGACCAGTAATGATAATCTGGGACAAAGAAGTAAAAGAAAAAATAAGTGGACTGCACCTTACATTAGGAATTATAAAAAATGTAAAGGTTGCTTCTTCAACAGATAAAAACAAAGAGATCTATAATCGTGCAGTCTCTATGATTAAGGAGAAGTTTAATTTAGAAAACTTAAAAAACGACCATATTATCCGTGCATATCGTGACTTCTACTGGCATTATCTGAAAATAGACCCCACAAAAGTTAGACCAGCTGGAGAAGCCCTAATCAGACGCATACTGAGTGGTAAGTCTATACCTAACATATCAAACGTCGTGGACGCATATAATACAGCAAGTGTTGAAACCAGGATATCGCTCGGCGCTTATAATTACGATCTGTTAAAGTTTCCATTACACGTCAGGTTTGCGAAGAGTGGTGAAAAATTTAAACCAATAGGCAAAAACGTTATTCAACTTACTGGCAGAGAACTTGTACTTGCAGATCAAGAAAAAATAATATGTCTTTACCCTCACAGAGATTCTGATGATACGAAAGTTGACTTAAATACACGTAATGTGCTCATTGTAGGGTATGGTGTACCAAATATAGATAGTGAAATCGTATTTGATGCAGTAAAAATTGCTTGTAACTATATATTAGAAGTGGCTGGAGGAACTGTAGAAAAAATAGAAAAATACTCAGTTTAAAGTTTAAAACACAAAAACAGTTGACTGTTAAGACTTTTTTAATTTCACTTTCTCGTTGTTAAATGCTAAGCTTTAAGTACTATTAACTTCCCATATTTCTATAAATCTCATATAATGCGTATAGTTCCTTTAGCTGTATTTAAACTATAGGATTAAGCAAGCAGCATAAATGGGTGGGAGATAAATATGGGCGAAATTAAACCAGCATTAACATTAAAAGTTAAAGATTTGAGAAATCTGGTAAGATTATTAATAACTTGGACAACGGGAGTTATTAGAGAGCGAACAACCAACGTACTATATTTCAAACAAAACAACAAACATATCTACGGTGCATTTACCATTTCACTCGGATATTATGAACTAAGAGGACTACCACTATTCATCTGGACAGAAGGAAACGAACCAAAAGGAGGATTCATAAAATACAGAAGTCAACCAACCGAAGAATTGGAATTCAGCGACAACACAGACGACCCAAAATACCAATATTTACCGATAATATTCCTATCAGAACCTCCACCATTCGTTAAAATAAAAGAATAATCACTAATTCCAAATCAGCAATCAAAACAATTTCTTAACATAACTCAATATTAAGGTTTGGCGGGCCCGGCGGGATTCGAACCCGCGACCACCGGGTCTCTCCCTTTCTCATAAGATAAAAGCTTCACCCACAGGCGCTGAAGCGCCCGTGTCCGGCGCTCTACTTTACCGGTTTTGACACATGGATACCTCTAGCTGAGCTACGGGCCCTTTTAACATCGCAATACCAAGATAGACTACTACTTTAAAGGGAAATGTTATGTATTTAATATTTTCCCTTCAACTATCTTAATCAAGTAATCGTTAACTCTAAAGCCGACTTGATGTCTCAAGTTTAACTTAACGTTTTATTTCCTTAAAATAAAGCAACTCTTTGATGCAAGTTTTCTCGTTACTAGGATGGTGGGATCAAGCTTGTTAGAAGTTAGGAGATCTGTAAAGATAGCCTTTAATGAAATAGCGGAAAGCTACGATAGGCTTCGGGCAAAACCTTGGAAAGCTTTCGTAAATTTCGTTAAACGTGAAAAGTTTTTTCATAGTCTATCTAAGGATGCACTTATATTGGATGCTGGATGCGGTAATGGCAGACACTTAATACTATGTGCAAATTTAGGGTTTAGAGCAGTCGGCATAGATGTAGCTCCTAAACTCTTAAAAGTTGCAAAACAAAGAATTAAAAAATCCAATTTATCTGGAAAAATCCATTTGATCATTAGCGATGTTCTATTTCTACCCCTAAGGGATCGATGTTTTGAAAGACTACTTTTCATAGCTACTTTGCACCACATACCGTTCTCAAAGGCTAGACTCCAATGCCTACTGGAGGTTAAAAGAGTTTTAGTTAAAGATGGCAAAGCTTTAATTACTGTATGGAGAAGATGGCAACCCAAGTTCATAGGGTACTTTTTAAAAGATTTCTTCAAAAGAATTTTCAAGCGTAGCAGCGAGGAATTCGGCAACATATATGTTTCATGGAAAGTCGGTAATAAAGAAGTCCAAAGATTTTACCACCTCTTTTCCAAAAGAGAATTTCTAAAATTGCTGAAAAACACTAATTTTATTATTGAAAGGATTAGTAGCGAAGATCTTGAAAGAGTTAAAATAAAAAGAAACTTTTTCGCTATTGTAAAAACAGCTAGCCAAAGCAAAGCATAAGCAGCTAAGTCTCCAATACTAAAATTCAAATTGTTTGTAAAGTCTCCTGAAGAGGTACCAGCCAAATCTTAACTTCACATAGCTAAATCAAATTTTGTACAAATAATTTATGAGAACGATATTAAGTGTTATATAAAATATTAGAACGGTGTAAAGTATGGAAAAACCATGGATCCGAGAAGCTTTACTCTACGAAAAACTAGAAAACAAAAAAGTAAGGTGCAATGTTTGCGAGAGAAAGTGCACCATAGGCGAGGAAAAGACAGGCTTTTGCAAAACACGAAAAAACATAGATGGCAAACTACACACCCTAGTCTACGGAGACATATCCTCAATAAGCGCAAACCCCATAGAGAAGAAACCACTATTCCACTTCTGGCCAGGATCAGTTGCCTTAACAGTAGGAACATGGAGCTGCAACTTCACCTGTCCCTGGTGCCAAAATTACTCCATAAGCAAAGTTCCACCTAATCCAGAAAAAGCAAATTATATTTCTCCTAGAAAATTTGTTGAAATGGTTGGTAAATATAGGTGTCAAGGCACAAGCATAAGTTTTGATGAACCTACGTTGCTTTTTGAATGGAGTTTAGATGTTTTCAAACTCGCTAAGGAAAGAGGATTTTATAATACCTTTGTTACGAATGGCTATATGACTGTTGATGCTTTGAAGATGCTTATTGATGCTGGTTTAGATGCTCTTAACGTAGATATTAAGGGCTGTAAGGATGAAGTTTTACGTTTTTGTGGTGCAAATGTTGAATATGTTTGGCATAACTGTATCGAAGCAAAACGTTTAGGTGCACATGTCGAAATAACCACGCTAATTGTTACGGGTGTTAATGATGATTTAGAATGTCTTCGAAGCATTGCTCAGCGAATAGTTAAGGATCTTGGTGAAAATACGCCTTGGCATGTAACAAGATACTATCCAGCGTACAAATATCATGCTCCTCCACCAAAAGTTGAATTTCTAGAAAAAGTTAGAAAAATTGGCTTAGAAGAAGGGTTAAACTACGTTTATCTAGGTAATGTACCTGGACATCCATGGGAGAATACATATTGCCCGAATTGCGGAGAACTCTTAATTAAAAGATACATTTTCGACGTAGTCAAATTTAATTTAACCGAGAAAAACGAGTGTCCAAAATGTGGAGAAAAAATTCCTATTGTCGGAAAATATGTTAAAAGAAGCATTATTGACAAGTTTAAGAGCTTTTTAATTTAAAGCGGTGATTACAATGTCTTCAACAAACGTTGTGAATGAAGGTGATATAGTTCTCATAGTATTTGACGAAAAAAGAAGATGGTTAGTTAAAGCCGAAAAAGACAAAGAACTTCATACACATAAAGGAGCAGTAAACCTAAATGATATTATCGGCAAACCTTACGGAAGCAGTATAAAAAGCAGCACCGGTGTGAAATTTCGAATTTTTAAACCCATTCCTAAGGATTATATCTTAAAAATGAGAAGAACAACGCAGATAATCTATCCAAAAGATATGGGCTTAATTCTCCTCTATTCAGGTATAGGTCCAGGCTGGAAAGTTGTTGAAGCTGGAACTGGTAGTGGAGCATTAACAATAGTTCTTGCCTACTACGTTCGCCCAAATGGACACGTCTACACCTATGAAGTGAGAGAAGATTTCCAAAGATTGGCCATGAAAAACATAAAAGAAGCAGGCCTAGAAAAATATGTAACATTTAAGCTAAAAGACGTAAATGAAGGAATTGATGAGAGAAATGTGGACGCCGTTATTTTAGATATAGCAACGCCTTGGCTAGTAGTTTCACATGCCTACGAAGCCTTAAAAGATGGAGGAAGCTTTGTGTCCTACTCACCGACAATAGAGCAAGTTCAAAAAACCGTTTCTGCCCTTTTAAAAACTGGATTTTACGACATTACCACAGTAGAATGTTTTGTGAGAAGAATACTGGTTAGAGAAGGAAGGACAAGACCAGAAACATCCATGATAGCCCACACGGGGTACATCACCTTCGCCAGAAAAGTATTCTAACAAATTGGAATTAGATGAATTGTAAAATTAGACTAATGATTGCAGTTATTAAACCCGCAAAAAGCATCTTAATACCTGAAAAAATCATATTCTCCTTAGAAACTTTGCCTAAAAACACACCTAATAAGAAAAGCATGGAAAAAATCAAAACTATAGATGCGATAGCCGCATATGTTGTTGGAATCACACCAATATAGGCAAGAATGAGTGGTATCAATGAAATAAAAGCTGAAAGCATGGGCGCCGAGCTATCTATGAGAGCAGCAACCACTATTGCAAAACGATAAGCCTTCGCATATATACTGTTCTCAAGGCTTTTTAGCATAGCTACTTCCAAATGTCTTAGTTCCCTGGTTCTCTCAGCTCTCTCCGTCATATAGGCGCCAAAGAAACCTGAAACACCCATAGCAAGGCTTCCACCTATACCAGCACCGATCATAACTTTCAAAGAGTCGGGAGTGATGATGCGATGAGCCATCAAAGCACCCATTATAACCCCCAGCATAGTTAACGCGCCGTCAAAAGCATTCATAACAAAGTATCTTCTAGCTATTTCTCCCAAACCACTAATCTCAATATAAGTTCTAAAATTCTCCCTAGTCTTCCTAAAAAAACCTCTAACCCTCTCTAACATAGATGCACGTTTCATGTTCTACAAACACCATGAAGTTGCCATTAATTAATATAAATTCAATAGTCTAAAGGTGAAGTCTTATAATTTGTTCTATACTATCTGACACGTTGATATTTTTAACACTTTCTTTTAACATGCTTTTAATAAAACTTTCCGCCGCCATCTAAAAGTTTATAACTTTATGTTCTTTTAAGCAAACAGCTGTGAACGGACTTTCATCTCAAGTTCTTTAATAGTTATTCAGCATAAAATTAAAATATAACAACAAAATAATAGTTAGATGCTCCGCCGTAAGGCTTGCCAAAAGACATTAAAGCATGTAGATAAAGGGAAAAGGGCGGTGGACAGAGCTATGTTTAAATCTGTCCCAATGAAGAAGATTCGTGCGATTATATATGAAAAATACGTTGATGACACTATTAGGACGATAGGAGAACTCGGCGTTATACATCTAATTAATATAGGAGACAAACTAGAGGAATTTGAAGGAAAGATAACACCCGTCGAACCAGGTGAACGATACTACAAAATTTTAAGTTTACTTTCAAGAGTTGAGCGGTTAATTGACGATTTACAAATAAAAAGGAAACCTGCTGCAGAGAAAACAACCGTGCCAAGAACACCCTCAGACAGTTTCATTGACGATATAGAAAAAGAAGTAAAACAAATAGAGTCAGAGAGCACAAGGATTAATAAAGAAATAGAAGCATTAAAAGAAAGAGAAGATGAACCAGAGGTTAAAAAACAAATAAATTCCCTAAGAAAACAGCTAGATGGAATAGCAGAGAAAAACGCAACAAAACTTCTCGCCTTTGAAGAAGTATTGGAAATAGAAAAGGAAGTAGAAGAAACAAAGACATTTATGGGAAAAACAGAAAAAACGTATATCCTAGAGGGATGGGTACCCATCGAAAAGGTAGGTGAAGTTACAGAAACCATACTGAAGGTCTCAGATAGATCATCAATCGTCGAAGTCATCGAAAGCAACGAACATGAGGAAAAAGAGAAGCCACCGACACTCCTCAAAAACCCAAAAACTCTAGAGTCCTACGAAACGTTGACGAAAAGCTTCGGTACCCCATCATATGGTGAAATAGACCCAACAATTCTAATGTCAATAACATTTCCGATATTCTTCGGTCTTATGTTCGGGGATATAGGTCACGGATTACTCCTCCTCGTTGTGGCAATCCTTGGGCTCATAGGTAAACGGAAAAACGTCGACCTAGGAGAAATAGGTAACTACATTATTAAAGGATCAACACTGCTCCTATTCTGTAGTGTATTCTCAATATTCTTTGGAATCCTTTACGGAGAGTTTTTCGGTTTTTCAATCTACCACGAAGAATGGTACGCGCACGGCATTGGACCACCGCTAAGCTTCCTGAGAAATATCCTAGTATACATCTTCATACTCTTCGATTTCGATGAGGGAGTAGTAAGACTAACAAACAAAGAACTATGTGAAGAACTTGGCCTAGAATATATTCCAGGACCACCCCACGGACCCATATGGTTTAGCCCATTCCACGAACCATGGATGCTTTTCATACTTTCAATTATAATAGGTGCAATACATCTAAGCTTAGGAATATTCCTCGACGTTGTCAACAAAATAAGACATGGAGAATATTTAGAAGGTATCTTTGGACCTGGAATGTGGCTATGGTTTTACATAGGTCTTATACGGATAGTCTTCACTAAAAATATAGTCTTCACGGAATGGTTCAAAGATGCTCCGATATCACAACCAGCAAAGTTCGTAGCAAGTCCAGTATTCTTACTGCTCATCCTACCGTTAATCCTAATGTTCATTGGCAGAGTAGTAACCGAAGGTCCAATCGAAGGAGGCATGAGCGTTCTAGAAAGCTTAATAGAATCAATTTCCAACACAATATCCTATGCCCGAATACTGGCACTTAACATGGCTCACGAAGGATTCAGCAAAACATTCATAACCTTAGGCGGTGTTAACCCAGAACACGGCCTTGCTTTTACGATAACTCCCATGTTTACCGTATCATTTCTGGTGGGAACAATATTCGTAATGATAATGGAAGGACTTCTATCATTCATACACACGCTTAGGTTGCATTGGGTCGAATGGTTCCTAAAATTCTACGAAGGCGAAGGTATCGAATTCCAACCATTCAAAATTGAAAGGTATTACACAATAACAAAATAAAATTCTTTTTTAATTTTTATTCAATAGAAAAATAAAAACTCATATCTCTAATACACGTTTTAACTCCTGTAATATAATGCACGTCTCTATACCCGTAACTCCTTCTATATCTGCCAGTTTCTCTCTTATAAATTCATTTAACGCTTCCACACTTGGTACCCTTACTATTAGCGCTACACCACACTGCCCAGCAAGAAAACATGCCTGCTTAACTTCATCAAACTTAACCACTTCCTCAGCCACTCTATCCAGCTTATTCATTGACGTGAGAACCCTAATAAAAGCGTGAACATCTTGTCCACTTCTCGAAGAACTAGTTATTATAGTAAATTTTTTAATAATTCTAGTCAATAAGCTTCTTAACCCTTCTCCTAATTGTCGACTCTGTTTTCCCAAGTCTCTCTGCTATTTCACGAAAAGACAGCCTCGAATTTTCCCTCAAAAGCTCTATTATTTTTTCATCAATAACATCAAGTGTGTTTTTACGCATTTTACCCTTCCTCCAAAATTCGCTTAAAACACCCTTATTAACATTTGTTCAGATGGATGTATCTTAATTATTCATTTTTTATTTTTGCGGCATCTGGATAACGAAATAGATCGATAAAATATATATGCATATTTGCCGCATTTAGTAAACCTATCTTGCATAAATTCAGTAATTAGTTTAATGATGGTGACAGATCTACGCCGTTAGTGCGCTTTATTTTAATACATAATCGTAAAAGTAAAATTTATTAACAAAATTTTTAATATTACTCGCGCGAAGGAGGTTGATTTCATGCTGGAAGTGTTCATAGAATATTTGGGTATAACTCTTTCAATTGGATTAGCGTCAATAGGAGCAGGTCTTGCAATCTCAAGCGTAGGTAGCGCACTTAGCGGTGCAATAACAGAAAAACCCGAAACATTCGCAAAGCTCCTGATTCCAGTAGTCTTAGGAGAAGCCATTGCAATATACGGTATGCTAGTATCGTTCATAATCCTAAGCACTGGTGGAGAACCTACATGGGACTTCGCTTTCAAAGCAGTGTGCGCAGGTGCAATTACAGGAGTAACTGGCATGGCATCTGGTATAGGAATAGCTTCGACAGGAAGTGCCATGGCTAGCGCAATAGCTGAAAAGCCAACAGTTTTCAGCAAGTCCATGATAACAGTCGTCCTAGCAGAAGCTATCGCTATCTATGGTTTGCTAATAGCATTCATGTTACTAATGCAATAAAGAAGTTAATGAGACTATTATTGCATTCGGGGGAGAGAGATGCAGAGATGCTCTTCAAAAAACAAAAATGGGTCATTAAAAGCGTTTAAAGTACTTGGACTCAGTACCGACCTCCCGATAATGACGTTTATCTTAGCTTACATCGGATATGCAATTTTCGGCTGGCAAGCCATCCTGCCATTTGGTTTACTCGGCTATTTCCTAGGAGTACTCTCCATGTATACAATGATAAAACAGTTAGAAAAGGCAGAAAAGAAAAGGTATTAAAAACCTCATTATATTTAAATTCTAGTACCTATTAAGTTTCTTGCTATAGTTTAAAAACAATTTTGTAACAGAGAGGCCTAAGGCCTTTACAAAAAGTTTAATTGTTGTCATCTTAGCAGAAGCATTAGCCATAGATGGGCTCCTAATATCATTCATGATACTGATGCAAATATAAAATCCTTAAATTTTCAATAAAGCCTAGGAAAACAAGTGGCAAAAATAAAAGTTAAAATTTTATTTTGCCTCTCTCTTACCTTTAATTACTCCAGTCACCCAGAATAGATGAAGCCACATTACAAAAGTACCAGCAAGGGTACCCACCAATGTACCAAGAACCTCGTTACCGTATTGTTGTCCAATTATGTATCCAATAGCAGCGAAGATCACGATGTCAAGCACGATACCAGAATATTTAAAAAGTTTACCCCAAGCAGCCCTTTCCTCACTCATCACTGATACGTCCTTCTAAAGGGGTTTCTGATAGATAATTCTTATTCTCCATATATTAAGTATTTCCTTATGTGTAGTGGTATAATTTTCTCTTCTTTCCCTACAACTATTGTTTTTAAGTTCTTTATCTCAAACCATTTTAAGTTGAGATAACACAGTATAGTACCTATCTGGAATGGATATCCAAGCCCTACTTTCCTGCTTACATCGTAAATAAGTTTATCAAGTTCTACTTCGAAAGCTGTTAAAGACTTCTCTTCTTCATACATTCTTAAGGCTCTATGCATAACGGTTTCATAGGGATAAACTGCCAGTGCCTCGGCAGCTTCTGTAATGTTTCTCGTGTATAAACTTCTTTCCACGGCTTCTTTCTTTAATTTATATTTCGCTTTCAGTAAAAAGTCTTGAATAGTGGAGGGATTAAGATCTAAAGACTTTCCTCTCAATATTATCTTAATGTTTATTGTATCTATTTCGGTTCCTACTACACGTTCTGCTGCTTGTTTATCTACACCTTTCATGTTATCCTCAATATATCTCCATATTTCTTCGAAAGCTGTTTTATCAATAGCTACCTCAAGAGGGAAGATGTTTTCAGTTTCTTCGTAATATCTCCATTTTTCTTTTATAGCTTCCTTAAAGATTTTAATTGGAATAGCATCAATCATTTCTTTTAAATCCTTTTTCCTTAACAATTCCTCACATAAATCCATTGTAAGAGTACCAACAGGTATCACATATCGCATAGCTTCCTCTAACGGTAAATTCGCAACCTTAACCCTTATAAGAGTCTTAAGTGTCCTAGCCTCAAATTTCATCCGTACATTATCTAGGAACGCCCGTACTTTGTTGGGAGAAGACCTGTAAACAGCATTAAAAGCTTCTATAAAGTCTTCGGAGAAAACCCTATCTAGACTTCTTGAATTTATTTCTTCAAAAGGTAGCTCAGCTAGTCTTGGACCGTAAGGGCTTTGCTCCAATAGTCTTACCATGGTTTGGAAACTCTCAGCACCAATCAAAGAATCTATAGCTTCCTTGGTAAGTAATCTACCCATCATTCCTCCGACTTTCGCATTTATATAAGCATATTTCGCTACACTACCCACTTTCCTTCACCGTACTAAAGAAAATAATAGGAATTAAAAATGTTACATTTTGAGTACAGCTTCTGCTGCTTTCTCAACAATTTCTACCGCCGGTTTCCACCAAATACCTATGAAGAGTATCTGAATAGTCAGGATAACTAAGGGTATCAATATGGACAGCGGAGCTTCACTTACATGTTCCATTTCCTTCCTTGGTTCAGCAAATATTATGATGTGTATCAATCGCAAATAATAGACCACAGAGAAAGCACTGTTAATAAGAGTTAAAGCTGCAAGCACTAGCTGTTTGCCTTCAACAGCTCCCCATATTATCATAAACTTTGAAACAAATCCATTTAGCCCTGGAACTCCTGCAATAGCTAAACATCCTATAAAGAAGCAGAACGCAGTAACAGGCATCTTACGTCCTATACCTTTAAGCTCATCCAAGTTTCTGGTACCTAACTCGTGAATGAAAGCCCCTGCACAAAGGAATAACATCCCTTTCATTATGGAATGGTTAAGTATGTGGAGAAGCCCTCCAGCTACACCTATTGTAGCTGCTGCTTCACCTACGCCATTCATCATTCCCACAGATAAACCTGCAAAAATATACCCTATGTTCACTATGCTGGAATATGCTAACAATCTTTTGATGTCTTCTTGAAGCAGTGCCATTATGTTGCCCACGGTCATGGTTAAAACCGCGAAAGCAGCAATTATTGTTCCATAATCCAACACTGTAACTGGAAAGGCGAGAAGTAAGATACGTAAGATACCGTATACACCATTCTTAATGACTACTCCCGATAACATAGCGCTAATTGAGCTGGGTGCAGCTGGATGCGCATCTGGTAGCCAAGTGTGCAATGGTACTATCGATGCTTTAACCCCAAAGCCTATCACTAGCATACCTATTATAATGTATAGGGATGGATTTGGTTCTACACTTAGTAAAGCTTGATGTAAAGCTTCGAAATTAAGTGTTCCAGTAAGCCCATATATGAGTGATATTGCATAAAGTATGGTAGCGGAGCCAAAAGCTGACATTACAAGGTATTTGAAGCCTGCTTCCACAGGTTCCCATGTTTCTTTTCGGAACGAAACAAGCGTGTAACTTGATAAGCTCATTAACTCCCAAGCAACAAAGAGTGTAAACAGATCTCCAGCATATACTACTAAATTCATTCCACCGATTAGAGCCAATAGAAGCGCATAATATTTGTCGAGTCCAGTATCCTTCTCCATATATGCAATACTGTATATCGTTACTAGAAAACCTAAATTGCTGAAGACAAAAGACATAAACCAACTTAACATATCAACCCTAAGACAAGCCCCTGCAGGAGGCTCGAAGAGGTAATAAAATGTGAGTACACCCTGCTCAGAAATGGTCTGGTAAAGATTCACCACTGACACGATTGTTCCTAGCGCCATCAAAGCTGCAATATAATCCCTGACTTTCTCAATGCCCATTTTTCTAAGAAGCATACTGAGTAGTGGGATCACAATAGCGCCTACAAATGGTATTAATAGGGGTAACAATACTTCCTGCGCCATTTTAACCACCGATCAAATTTTCTATTTCTTCAGCAGCTGGAACTAATATTCTTAATACAAGATCAGGGTAGAAACCTAACAGTATTGCAAGAAAAGCCAGAAAAGCCATGGGTGCCAACATAGTAAGAGGGGGGTCCTTGACGTTTTCAAATTCTTCTCTCGGTGGGCCGAAGAACACTCTTCTTATCATCCAAAGTATGTATCCGGCTGTTATTACAGTGGATATCACAGCTATCGCTGCAAGTATAAGTATTGACATGCTCCAAGACCCAGCTCTAGACGCAGCCGTAAAGGCACCTGCAAACATTAAGACTTCACTGACGAACCCGTTGAGAGGCGGGGTGCCAGCTATGGATAATCCAGCTATTAGTGTTATTGTCGCAGTTATTGGCATTTTTCCAGCCAGTCCTCCAAGTTTATCCATATCTCTACCCTTTATTGGATCGATTTGATGCATCAAAACTCCTGCGACCATGAAGAGAAGACCCTTACAAATAGCGTGGTTTACTATGTGGAACATTGAGCCACATATTCCATATGTTGTAGCTGATGCTAACCCCAAAAACATGTAACCCATTTGAGATATACTTGAACATGCAAATAGTCTCTTAAGGTCTTTTTGAGCTAGGGCTAATACACCACCATAGATCATTGTTACAACTGCTATCGTCATGAACACAGTAGTGTATGTAACGAATATCGTTCCGAAGAATGTTAGGAGAATTCTAGCAACTGCATAGGTTCCACACTCGATCATGACTCCTGAAAGAATGACACTGATTGGGGTAGGGGCTTCTGCATGGGCATCTGGTAACCAGTTGTGTAACGGGAATAACGCCATCTTTACTGCAAACCCTAGCATAAATAGGGCTACTATCAGTTTAAGAGTTGAAGCTGGAGCTGCCGCTATACCACTAGCCATTTCTGCCGCATATAAATCAAATGTTGCTGTAAGACTCCACGTGACTGCAATGCCTAAAAGTATACATATCGCGCCTAGGTGGGTGAACATGAAATACTTAAAGGCTATTAACTGGGCTTTTTCTGACGTACCCCAGCGGGCAATTAGTAACCATGAAGGGATTAACATCAATTCCCAGAATATGTAGAATTGAACCAAGTTTGTTGCTAGAACAACACCAACCATACCTGCTATGTAGAGAAGCAAAAGTGCAAAGTAAAGTTCCTGGTTATGTTCATGTGACATGTACTCTATAGAATATAGTGTTGCCAGCGTACATAATAGCAATATTATCCCTACAATGGGAGTACTTAGATTATCTGCTCGTAACCCGAAGGTTAGAAATGGTGCGCCAAACATTTCAGCCCATGTATACTTCTCAACGCATAAGTTTCCTTTAAGAACCGTAGGTACTACAGATAGTGAAAATATTGCTAGAGATATCAGCGAGAAAATAAACGCTAGCCATCCAGCAGCTTTTGTTGATCCCTTACCTACGGCATAAACTATTGGTGCGCCAACAATAAGCAACACAACCGTGATTAAGAGCGGACCACTCATTCTTTTCCCCTCCTTATCCGAAGAGTAATAGTAATAGTATTGCAACTACACCCAGCATTACAGCGATCATATTATAGTTTAAATCGCCGGTATGCGTCTTTCTAAACGCTTGACTGAAACTACGTACAACCCATGCCAACGCGTAATTAAATCTGTCAACGATCCCTTGTTCGAAGAACTTGTAAACCGTGTTGCTAAATTTTATGAAACCTCCAACAATCACTTTCATGTAGAAATCATTGATATACCATCTATTATAGAAGAAGCTATGCACAGCCTTAAAGAATCCATGTTTCTCCAAGAATTCTCCTGGATCTAATTTACGACTCCAGTAGAAATAATATGCAGGAACTCCTCCAAGAGCATAGGCAGCAAGCGTCATCCAGAAAGTCGGTGAGGTAAATGGACCAAAAAATATCTCTTCCACGCTACGACGCGTTACCTCTTCCCAGCCTTTAAACATAAAAACTTGAAATGCTGGAGCAAATAAACCACCTATAACTGATACAGCAGCTAGAACAGCTAATGGAACCCACATCACTGGAGGAGCTTCATGTACGTGTTCTCCCTTTCGTTCTCTTTCCTTAAGATACTCACTTTCTGGCCATATGAATATTATAGCTATCATTCTAATACTGTAGAATAATGTCATTGCAGCAGTTATTACCGCTAGGAACAATAGAATGTATCCAGTTGTGCCAATAAGAGTGTAACCGTGATCGTATGCTTCATGTGCAAGAACCCAAGCAGCATCAAATATCGTTTCTTTTGACCAGAAGCCGCTGAGAGGAGGTATACCAGCAAGTGACAGGGCGCCAATAAACATACATTTGTATGTTATCGGCATGTATTGCTTTAATCCTCCCATTTCAAACATGTCTTTCGTTTCAGTAGCGTGGAGAACAGCACCAGCCGAAAGGAACAAGAGAGCTTTGAAAACTGCATGCGACATTAAGTGGAACGTTCCAGCATAGTATCCTTCAGCTATCTCCCCAGCAACGTAACCCATTAGCCCTCCTATTCCAAGTGCAAGCATCATGTACCCTATTTGTGAAATTGTTGAATAAGCTAATACCTTTTTGACCTCTCTTGCCACCATTCCCATTGTTGCAGCAAGAAAAGCTGTAAAAGCACCTATACATGCAACTATCATTGAAAATGTGTATAAGGCGCTAGTAAAGTTAATTACTTTAAACACTTCAACAAATATTGGTAGTACTCGAGCAACTAGGTAAACACCAGCCTTTACCATCGTTGCAGCGTGTATAAGTGCGGAAACTGTTGTTGGACCTGCCATAGCTTCAGGCAACCATACATGCAGTGGGAATTGTGCGCTCTTACCTATCGGTCCACCGAAGAGTAATATTACTGTCGGTATTAACATCCCGCTTGCTACAAGCAGTCTTGCCCACTCTACTTCTTCTTTAAGTTCTAAAAAGTTAAACGTTGGGTGTCCTGCTTTTAGAGTTGAAGCATATATCGTTAATATTGCTATTAGGAGGGCTACATCTCCTACACGTGTTGTAATGAAAGCTTTCATTCCACACATAGCGTTGTATTCGCCCTCGGTTTTGTAGTCTGGAACTGGACTGGGTTCCTTCTTCTTATGCCAGAAACCTATTAAGGCATATGAACATAGTCCAACGATTTCCCACCCTATAAACATTTGTAGGAGGTTGTTGGCTATAACTAGAAGTACCATTCCCCCAATGAAGAAGTTCTTGAAGAACCAGTATCTGGTTAAGTCTGGGTCTCCATGCATGTATCCTAGTGCATAAACCATGATCAGGGCACCGAGACCGCCTGCAATGTTTGCCATAAATACACTGAGTGGGTCAACGAGAACTCCCATTTCAATACCTAATTTGGAAATCCACATCACTTTTGACTCGTAGGGAATGCTGCCGAGTACTTCGCCAGTAAACCAGTTTACGACTTGCCCGGCGAAAATATCGGGTATCATTGAAAGACCAAATATAAAGCCGACTATGCTGAATAGAACTGCTCCATAGTCTCTTGTCTTATGGCCAATTTTAGCTAAAAGAGGCGTTAAAATTGCTCCTATTATAGGAATACCCCAACATAGCCATGGTGCTAGAGGTAGCATAGCTTAACAGCCCTCCTACCATTTTAATCTTCTCATTTTCCTAACATCAAGAGTTCCATAGTGTCGATACACAAGAAGTGTAAGCGAAAGCGCTAGAGCTATTACTCCTGCACTAACGCCGATGGAAATTATAACATAGGTGTGGGCTAGGGGGTCAAGCCCTGTAGTCGTTGTGCTAAGTGCAATGAAATTTAGGTGAGCAGCATTGATCAGTATCTCAATGCCTATTATCATTTTAATAAGGTTTCTTTTAGTAGCTAAACAATACAATCCTATCAAATAAAGTATTGCAGATGCACTCAAGTACCAGTTTAACCCTATCATTTTTTCTCTCCCCTTTCTCTTCTAAATAATGCGGCTACACCCAAACCAGCTACAAACAATGCCATTGCCTGAATTAAAACATCTATTACCCTTACTTGCCATATGGATTGAGCAACGTTCTTTAAAATATCCTGGAAAGATACGAGTTCGGGCAGGTTCAAGGCCTTCCCGTAGACAAACTGAAGACCTATGTAACTTGTAATCAATACTTGCACTAAAATAACGGCTATAATTATAAAAAGAACTCCTCCTGAAATCTCTGCAATAATATCGTATTTTTTCTCTTTTCCCCCTTCTTCACCTGGCTTCATTAAACTTAATACTGCTAAGAAAAGTACGATGACAGCACCAGCATATACTAGAAGATTAATAACTGCCACGTATGGAGCGTAGAGTACGTAGAAGATTATGCTCAAAACTGTACTCATGAGCCCAAGAGAAACAACTGCATACGCTAACTTCTTTAGTTCGACGGCTAGGAGCGCAAATATGATTAAAAACGCAATTAACGCAACTTCAACAACAAATTCCGAGCCCATTTCCATACCTCGCCCGATTTGCTGTCGCGCTGTGCAGTGTCTAATTGGAATTATAACCTAAAAAGTTTTCGCCCTAATGCTTAAAAGGGTGGAGTTAAAACACAATTTAGTACTTGGCCTCCCTTAAAAATTCATTATTAAAGTTTAATGCAGGGGGTTAAATTGGCTAGTAAAGCTGTGGAATTAATAAGCGAGGTTGAAGAAAAAGCGAAAAAGATAATTAGCGAAGCAGAGAAAAAGGCTGAGGAGATAGTCAAACAAGCAAAGAAAGAAGCAGAAAATGTGAGAGAAACAATGCTGAAAAATGCCGAAATTGAAGCAGAAAAAGTTTGGAAAGAAATCTTGGCAAGGGCAGAAGAAGAGGCAAAAAAAATAGTCAAAAAAGCGGAAGAAGACGCTGAAAAACTAAAAACCAACTCGAAGAAAAAATTTGAAGATGCAATAAAATTAATCATAAACACCATAATTGGAGTGTGAAATGCTTGAGCGAGCAAATAGAAAAAATCGAAGAAATAATTATTAATGAAGCAAAGGCAAAGGCCGAAGAAATAATTGCAAAAGCGAAAGAAAAAGCCCGAAAAATACTCGATGAAGCTAAAAGGGAAGCTGAAAAAGAAGTCAATGAAATAATCAATAGACGAAAAGCGGATGCAGAAGCTCGCGCTCGCCGTATAATGTCGGAAGCAAGGCTAGAAGCTAGATTGAAGTTACTTAACGCAAAAGAAGAAGTTATATCAAATGCTTTCGACACAGCTCTGGAAAGGCTAAAGGAATTTTGTCAAACCCCAGAATATAAAGAGGTCCTAGAAAACTTAATCAAAGATGCCGCAATAACGATAGGTGGAGGTAACTTAGAGGTTCTTCTATCGGAAAACACAAATATAGAGCCAGATCTATCTAAAATAGCTAAAGAGATCGAAAAACAAACAGGAACAGCAACCTCAATTGTTATCTCAAAGGACAAAGTCAAAAGTATTGGAGGAGCAATAGTCAGATCATTAGATCAGTCCTTTACACTAGATAACACTTTTGAAGCAAGACTTGAAAGAGTACGAGAACAACTCCGTGTAAGTGTAGCAAATGTTCTATTCAAAACGTAAAGTGTCTTTTATTTACCGTTCTGACTCTCGCTAGCTTTTGGAACATTTGATAACTTTGTTAGCGGGGGGCTTCCTCTCTCTGGTTTCATTGGGAGGCTTTCGCGGGAAACGGTCTCATCGCGTTTGCTCTGCTCCCTTCATTGTTCCCTTCGGGAGCATTCCGCACATCTCTCGTTGCGAACCCCACATATCGCCCGAAAGGGGCATTCAGGCTTAATAGCGCTAAAATTCGAGGTACAAAGCATATAAATGTTTCGAAAATTTCACTCCATGTTACTGCCCTTAATGACTATTATTATTTTTCATTATTTAATTTAGTTAAGTTTCTATGCGTGTTTAATAATGAGTATTAAGCCCTACTAATAGAGTTTAATATAATTATAATAATCTGGCATACCAAAATTAGTTACAAATAATGTCTTAGTTTGGTCAATATTCTAAGTTTTTTCTAACCTTAATTTCAATAGTAAACATTACTAGCTCTAGAATCTTCTCATTTTCTTTGTCCAAATATTCTTCTAAGTTCCATACGGTTCTGTACTTCTTGCTTTTTCGAAACAAAATAATTATTGTACTCTAAGAAAATAGAAAATTATAGGTGGACGTAGGATTTATTTGTAGACGATGTTATTAAGGTTGGAGATTAAGATGCGACGTAAGTTTTGTAGATTTTGCTCCGAATTCGCTGCGACGACGATAAAATACTCTGGTCTTCCGCTGTGCAAGAAACACTTTGTGGAATATCTTGAGAAAAGAGTATTCAAAACTGTAAAAAAGTACAGAATGATTCAGGAAGGAGAGAGAATTCTTCTCGGTGTTAGCGGTGGAAAGGATAGCATCGCCCTTCTTCACATACTTAAAGATTTACAAAAAGAATTAAAATTTGAAATTATACCGCTTTTCATAGATCTAGGGATTCAACTTAACAAATATTCTCAACTCAGCGGTGAAATAGCTAGAAAAAACTGTGAAAAACTTGGATTAGATCTCATTACAGTAAAAATAAAAAATGAATACGGCTTTTCGTTAGATGATGTTTTTTCTAAGCGATTAAAAAGACCCATTTGTTCTATTTGTGGCTTAATTAAAAGATACGTACTTAATAGAAAAGCTATTGAATTATCAGCTGATAAGGTTGCAACTGGGCATAACCTCAACGACGAAGCATCTTTTATCCTTCAAAACTTCATAAACATGGATATTAAACTTCTCTCCAGACTATCTCCAATTCAGCCAACATTCAATAAGCTATTTATAGGCAGAATAAAACCTCTCTTCGAAATTTACGAAGATGAGATATCTCTTTACGTGACGTTCAAAAATCTGGAATATATTGATATAGCTTGCCCATATGCAAAAGAAGCATCTACGTTGCAGTTAAAAAATATTTTAATTCAACTCGAGAACATAAGGCCAGGCGCAATTCTAACCATGGTTAGAGGGTTCCACAAGAAACTTAAACCCATACTGCAAAACAAGCAAAAAATCGAAGAAGAAAAAGAGTTAACTACCTGCAAGCTATGTGGAATGCCAACATCGACAGAAATATGTTCATTTTGTAGACTAAAAAGTAAAATTATTAAAAACTAGACTCACATTCTTCCTCTCGTTTATATCGTATAAATCTGTGAAATTTAGTAAGGTGTAGTTAAATAAGTCTTAAGTAATAGCATATAATGTTCACAAAATTGAGCTTACAGCAAGAGTATGCAAAACAATGGGCTTAACATTCAACACTTAGAATGTTAATACACAATAAGATAACTTAACTTTTGAGTTAAAATCTAAAAATAATGGGTCTTAATTCAATCCTACCTCTAATTCCTACCTCTAATTTAAAACTAACATAGCTATTTACAAATTTTCGTAATTGTAAGAAATTTATTAATAGACTGTATATCCATCATTATATTCGTGACAGAATTTAATAGGGATTCATCTTTATCCAATCGATACACTTTTATTAGATGAATGAAGTTAGTAGTTGGCTGAGTGTTAGGACTGCTGGAGGTTTAGTGATATGCAAGCCATAGCAACTTGGATCGGACTATTAATTTGTTTGCTCATAGCAGTCGTATTCTACCTTCTAGGGAAAAAAATAGCTCCTCCAAGCGAGGAAAACCCTGAAAAAACCGCTCCCTACGCATGCGGTGAAGACTACCCACCCGAAAAGATCCAGATGTATATTCATAACTTTTACTACATTGCCTTCTTTGTGCTTTTCGAAATAGCAACTCTTATATTAGCATTATCCATGTTCTCCTTTTCGTTTTATGTGGTTGCAGCATATACAATCATAGTTTTCCTAACCCTTTTGCAAATACCAAGGTGGTAGAAATGGCAGTATTAAGTAAACTTGTGAAATGGGCCAGAATAAAATCTCCTTGGATAATTCACTACAACTCTGGCGGCTGTAACGGATGTGACATCGAAGTTATCGCAGCGCTAACCCCCAGATTTGATGTTGAACGTTTTGGAATTCTCCTTAAAGGAAGTCCTAGACACGCAGATGTACTAGTAGTAACGGGACCAGTAACCAGACAGACCAAGAAGAGACTGGTAAGAATATATAATCAAATGTCAGATCCGAAATTTGTCTTGGCCGTAGGCACGTGCACCATGACTGGGGGAGTTTTCCGTGGAGGATACGGTGTAGTAGCTGGAGTAGACGAAGTGATACCAGTTGACGTTTTTGTGCCTGGTTGTCCGCCTAAACCGGAAGCGATAATTCACGGGGTTGTAAAGTTATTAGAAAAATTACAAAAATTGTGAGGAAGGGGAGGTAAAAATGAGTGAGGAATTGTCGCTTGAAAATGAGGTGCTTGAAAATCTCAAGAAGTTTCTGGGGGATAAATTTGTAGACGGCTATGTTCAACGTAAAGGTCGAGTTTTCGTAAGGGTAACAATGGATGCTTATAAAGAAGCATTAAAATATGCATTGGAAAAGTGGAATGCTTATCATTTATCAACTATAAGTGGAGTAGATAAGGGCGAAAAAATAGAACTTTTATATCATCTTCTAGAGCCTAAAAATAAGTTAAGTATAACAATAGGAACAGAGATTCCCAAGTCCAATCCGAAAATCGGTACAGTCTCAGATATCTTTCCGTCAGCACTCGTTTATGAGAGAGAAGTTTACGACCTTATCGGGGTAACATTCGAAGGTCATCCAAGCCTTAAACGTCTATTGCTACCCGAAGACTGGCCTGAAGGAGTTCATCCGCTCAGAAAAGATTGGAAACCTGAGCAAGTTAAATAATATTCTGGGAGGTGAAAATGTTGGAAGAAGAAGTTGAAGAAAAACGAGTGTTTAAAATACCCGTAGGCCCGCAGCACCCGGCCCTTAAAGAATTTGAAAACTTCACGTTCACTGTTGATGGAGAGAAAGTTATAGATGTAGATTTTAGAATAGGTTATACTCACCGAGGAATTGAAAAACTAGCGGAATCAAAAACCTATATCCAGAACTTATATCTCTGTGAAAGAATTTGCGGTATCTGTAGTGCTGCACATCAAGGTTGTTACGCTCAAACGGTCGAAGAACTCGCCGGTATTACTGCTCCTCCCAGAGGAGTATATATTAGAACGTTAATCTGGGAATTAGAACGTATTCACAGTCACCTATTATGGCTTGGCGTTGCCGCACATGAAATAGGATTTGATACGCTCTTCATGTTAATTTGGCGCGATCGAGAAGTAGTCATGAGTCTACTAGAAATGATCTCAGGAAATAGAGTAAATTACGCGATGAGTACTGTGGGAGGAGTTCGTAGAGACATTTCAGATGAATTAAAACATAAAATATTAAAAGGACTAGATGTACTCGAGGAAAGAACAAAATACTATAAAGAAGTTTGCATGAAAGAACAAACAATCCTAGCTAGGGCTGCAAACGTAGGAATATTATCAAAAGAAAAAACATTAAAACTTAATGCAGTCGGTCCGACAGCTCGCGCATCTGGAGTTGACGTGGATATACGTAGAGATGATCCTTACGGAGCGTACGACGAAGTACCCTTTGAGGTAATAGTTTACGACACTTGCGATGTGCTTGCTAGAATTCTTGTACGTGTTGACGAAACTATTCAGAGCATTTTAATGAGTCGATGGATACTTGAAAACTTGCCTTCAGGAGAAATAAGAACTAAATTTGCTCGTAAAATAGCTGAAAACGAAGTTCTTGGAAGAGTTGAAGCGCCAAGAGGCGAACTCTTATACTACATAAAATCAAATGGCACTGATAAACCTGAAAGACTTAAAGTTCGTACACCAACACTTGCCAACTTGCTTCCAGTTGCCGAAATGCTTAAAGGAGGATACATCGCCGACATACCCATAGTGCTCGCTGGAATTGACCCTTGCTTCGCATGTATGGATCGTGCACTCTTCATAGATGAGAATTCTGAAAAAACATGGGTTTGGGACAAGGAACAACTAAGAATATATTCAATTAAATGGTATAAGGAACATGGTAAAGAAGTGGTGAGGGAAAGATGGAAACAATAGAACTACTCATTTTAATTTTAAAATTTATACTGTTTCCAGGAGCTCTTTTCTGTATTGCTTACGGTTGGTTCTTGGAGTGGTTTGACAGAAAACTATATGCCAGATTCCAAAATAGAATCGGGCCTCTACTAACAGGGCCAAAAGGTGTACTTCAGCCCTTTGCTGACTTCATAAAACTACTCGCAAAGGAAGATATTACACCTGCTGGAGCTGATAAATTTGGGTTTACAGTAACACCCCTACTGACACTTGTCGTGTCACTGTTTACGTTGCTATTTATACCTATAGCCTCACTATCCGGGATACTAAGTTTACCAGGAGACCTCTTGCTTGTACTATTCATTTCCACAGTATTTGGACTGTTAATAATGTTCGCTGGGTACTTCTCTGGCAACAGATTCTCAATCGTCGGTACAGAGAGAACTGGACTACAGTTCGTTGCCTACGAAATACCATTTGCTCTATCCGTAATCTCAGTAGCTCTCGCTACACGAAGCCTAGAAATTGTCAACATAGTTACATATCAAGTAAACACGTTAAAGCTACCCCTAATAGTTATCGTACCAGTCGCATTTATAATCTATCTCATAAGCTCTCTTGCAAAATTGGAAAAAATTCCATTTGACGTTCCAGAAGCAGAAACTGAAATTGTAGCTGGCTGGCAAGTAGAATATAGCGGTAAAAAATTAGCCTTTTTCAGGCTTGCAACAGACCTAAAAATGGTCTTTGTCTCGGGACTTGCTGTGGCTCTCTTTCTTGGCGGCCCATATGGACCATCAATCCCAGGTTTAGAGCCAGTATTCTACACAATATGGTTCATAATTAAAACCCTAGTAGTAATGTTTATCCTAAGCAACCTTAGATCCTTATTTGCTAGATACAGAATAGATCAAGTGGTTAGAGGGTTCTGGAAATATCTCATACCATTTGCAGTACTACAAATCTTAGCTGTCCAACTTCTCATATTTTTGGGGGTAATCTAAAATGCCTGTTCCTGGGACACTTGAAAAAGAATTACTAAACCACATATCTAAAAAACCAGCCACTGAAATGTATCCTTTTGTTAAGGTAGAGGTTCCAGAAGGGTACCGTGGAAAAATCGAATTTAACATAGAGAAATGTATCGGATGCGGCTTATGTTCTAGAGACTGTCCAGCTGGAGCTATTGAAATGGTAGAAGATGAACGAACAAAGCTCAAAAAACGACCAAAATTCATCTACAGTAGATGTTTATACTGCGCGCAATGTGAGGAGTCTTGTCCCCGAGAGGCCATAAAACTAACGCGGGAATTTGAACTAGCAGATTATGACAAAGAAAGAATGGTAATTGATGTCTAATATTTCTTATTTTTCTTTTTAAGTACAAAATAAAGAAATTTTAAAGAAATAGATTAATCTATTTTTTTAATACCTCTTCTTCTGGCGGCGGTGGAATTAATCCCTCTTTCATTAGTAGGTGAGTGGCTTCTCGAGCTCTTTTTATTATTGTTGTTGCTCTTTCCCAAAGTTCTTGTTTACTCAGCTTAACTCTAGCAACTCCTTCCTTAATAGATTCCAATGCGCATGCGACTGCTTCTCGTGGATAAACATCCCACTCTTCCATAGTAGGTACTATGTAATCTTCGTGAATACCTTTTTCTTCAGCATATTCAGCTAGCGCGTTTGCAGCCGCAATACACATATCATCTGTGATGGTTCTAGCCTTTACATCAAGAACTCCTCTAAATATACCTGGGAATCCTAGAGAATTATTAATTTGGTTCGGGAAATCTGATCTACCCGTTGCGACAATTCTAGCTCCAGCTTCCTTGGCTTCCCAAGGCCAGATCTCAGGTATTGGATTTGCACACGCAAAGACGATTGCATCATCTGCCATGTTACTAACCCATTCAGGCTTTATTACACCAGGGCCAGGTCTGGACGCAGCTATACAAACATCCACGCCTTTCATTGCTTCTGGGATTCCACCTTCTCTTCCCTCAGCATTAGTCTTAACACACATTTCCCACTTCCACGGATTTTCATCCTTTTTAGCCTCAATGTCTTTCCTATTTTGATGCAAAATACCTTTACTATCGACCATAATAATATTTCCAGGTTTAACCCCTGCTTTAATGAGAACAACAGCTGTCCTATAGTTAGCTGCACCGGCACCAACCATGGCAACCGTGATTTCATCCATTTTCTTACCTACTATCTTTAAAGCGTTTATTAATCCAGCAAGCACTACTGTTGCGGTTCCCTGCTGATCATCATGCCAAACTGGAATATTTAGTTCTTCACGAGCCTTTTCAAGTATATGGAAACATTTCGGTTTTGCAATATCTTCTAAGTTAATTCCACCAAATGTCGGTTCAAGCCATTTAAGTGCCGTTACAATATCATCGGGATCTTTTGTTGCTAAACAAATCGGAAAAGCATCAACACCACCTAAATATTTGAAAAGTATAGCTTTTCCTTCCATGACTGGCATGGCTGCTTCAGGACCGATATCACCTAGCCCAAGAACTCTAGTTCCATCGCTTACAACCGCAACGTAATTCCACCTGTTAGTGTATTCAAAAGATAACTCAGGGTCCTTATGGATTTCTCTACATGGCGCAGCAACCCCAGGAGTGTACCATATACTGAAGTCATACATATTTCTTATAGCGCACTTTGGCATTACTTGTAGTTTTCCTTGGTAGAATGGGTGGTATGCTAGTGCTAGTTTTGCTGGTTTTTTGGCCTTTTCAAGAAGTTCTTCAACTGATAATTTTTTCATTCAAGCCCACCTCACTAGAAAATAGTTGCATTTGTTTTTAAATTTTTCATATAAAGTTTATAGAGCTTCTTTCTTCTTTTTATTTGTTTATTTTCGCTTTGATTTTTTATGGTGGTTTTAAGTTGAAAAACAAGGATATAAGTGTTTCTTTGACATTTTAATTGGGAGCTGTGTTTTTCATCAAAATCTATATGATATTTTATTTGACTAAATTCAAATCAACCAAAACAAAACCAAAACTTAATATTTCGTTAAAAGTGGTCAAATTACAAGTTGCTGGAAGCTGATGATTAACACGTATAACGTCTCACATGTATTCAAATCTTGTGAAATCAGGAACACACTTGCAATATGGTACAAGAAAACAAGTTCAGCGTAATGTGGAATTACTTTAAATTACAAACCCCTATGTTAAGGTTTTATCCTATACTAGTTGCTAGAAGCGAATAGTATTCAGGGCGTCTATCTTTTAGAAGGTCATTGTAAGGAGTTATTTTCTTATTCCTTGCTTCATCTATGTTTACCTCGGCAGTTATTATTTCCTCTTTATTTTTACTCCCCTTAGCTAATACTTCTCCTTTCACGTCGGTTATTTGGCTTTGACCCGTGAACATGAGATCTTTCTCTTTACCAACTCTATTTGCAGTTATCGTAAAAACGCGGTTTTCAAGTGCTCTTATTCGCATTGCTTTTTGACCATAGGGTAAAACCAGATTTGCGGGATGACATACAATTTCTGTACCCTTTAAAGTAAGAACCCGTGCAACTTCTGGAAATGCCCAGTCAAAGCAAATCATAACTCCAAAAGTAAAATCTCCAGTTTTTATGGCCTCTAGTTGTAAATCACCCGGCTGGAAAATAAATTTTTCCTTAGCAAACAAGTGGAGTTTTCTATATTTTCCGACATACCCTTCTGGACCTAAAATCACGGCTGAATTGTACAATTTATCTTTATATCTTTCATTTATTCCACCTATAATCCATACATTATGTCTTCTCGCTAGCTTCTCCCATTCTTTTATAGTCGGTCCATTTGGTATCGGCTCTGAACATTCTAAAGCCTGTTGTCTATTTTTAAAATTGTAACCTGAATTAGATAATTCTGGAAGAACTATAAGTCTTGCTCCCTGTTCCACAGCTTTCTCTATGAACGCGCATGTTTTTACGATGTTTTCCTCTAAATTGCCTAATTTGGGTGCTATCTGTACTGCGGCAACACGTAGCTTCACACTAATCCTCCTCCGCTTTCCTACACACTTTAACATTTACACTTTCTTCTTTCTTTTTTGGAAGTAATTTTTTATGTATACCTTCGACCAAAGAATATCTGACGATAAACCTTACTGCTTCGCTTCTTGATGTGAATATTCCAGCTTTAACCATCTCATCAATGATTTCTATACATCTTTTTGGTAATCTAACTGTAATCGCTATGCTCACTATTCCACCTCCAAATAAATGCTATTTGTGTTCAAAAACATTTTAATTAACTTTAATATTATGCTAAATATCATCTCTGAGGTGTCAACTATAAAATGAAAATTATGGATAAAATATTTTCAATTGCGAAAAAATCGAAAGCAAAAGTGTTAATAGGCGTAGGAGAAACGGAAGACCAAGTTACAAGAGCAGTAAATGCTGCTAAAGAAGCTATTGATGAAGGATACGCTAAAGTCACATTATTGGGTAAACATCAAACATTAAAAAAATATAAAGATGAATTCGAAGTCTTTATGAGCTCTAAGCCAGAAGAAGACATGGTGAGAGCTCTTATTGAACATGATTTCGATGCAGCAGTTAGAGGGTCTCTAGGCGCTTCAAAAATACTTCTCTCCCTAAAGGAGAAATTAAATTTAAGTAAAGTCTTCAGATTGGCGCTTTTAGAATCTGCTAATGGTCAACAATTCTTTTTTGCACCAGTAGGAATAGATGAAGGTGAAAACATAGGTGAGAAATTGGTTTTCGTAGAGGAAGGCGTTAACCTAGTTAAAGCGCTAGGCCTAGAACCTAAAGTTGCAATTATTTCAGGTGGAAGAAGAGATGATATAGGTAGATCACCTCGAGTAGACAGGATGCTTGCCGACAGTGAGTTTGTTGTAAGTGTTACAAAAGATAAAGGCATTACAAATAACATCAAACATTATGAAATTCTAATCGAAAATGCGATGAAAGAAAACGCAAACATAATAATAGCGCCAGACGGAATAAGCGGAAATCTCATGTATAGAACCCTCATTCATCTAGGAGGAGGAAAGAGTCACGGTGCGCCTTTTTTGAAAATTAACATTGATCTTGTTGATACATCACGTGCAGGACCTATAAGCGAATATGTAAGTTCGATAGCATTTGCAAGCGCCCTTAAAGACTTAAGAAAGAAAAAGAATCGCAATGACTTTTACAATCAAGATATCTAACGTTAAAGTTTAATCTAAACGAGATGAACAAATATGTCTTTGTCTGTCGAAGAGTTAACTACGCTAGCTAATGAAATTAGAAATTTTATAGGTGTAACTAGGAAGAAGCCTATTATTCATGTTACATCTAAACTCGTCGCTACTCTCAATTTCTCCCTTGCAAAAATTTTAAGAAGTTTTGGAGAAGACTGCGCCATTATAGAACTAGATGGAAATAACGAACTTATACTATTCGCTGCGGATGGTATTTGGCATAAACTTGTAGAAGCTGATCCATATTTTGCGGGGTACTGTTCAGTTCTTGTAAACGTAAATGATATAGTTGCAAAAGGCGGCAAACCAATGGCAATCGTCGATGTTTTAGGGCTATCTAACCAAGAAAAATCTGATAAAATTGTGGCAGGTATTATTGATGGTTGCAAAAAGTTTGGAGTTGCTTGTGTAGGTGGACATTTACACCCCGATAGTCCAATGTTATCAATTTCCGTTGCAATACTAGGTTTAGTGCATAAAGACCACATAATTTTTAGTGATACCGCAAAAATAGGCGATTCCATAATCATTGCTATTGATTTAGATGGAACGTTTCATTCAAAGTTTAAACTTGCATGGGATACTACATCACACAAATCTCCTGAAAAAGTTCGGGAAAAATTTGAAGCAATATACAGGATAGCTGAGGAAAAACTTGCAACAGCATGCAAAGACATCAGTAATCCTGGCTCTATAGGAACTTTAGCTATGCTTTTAGAAGCAAGTAATGTAGGAGGGAAAATTGACATCGAAAAGATACCAAGACCAGAAAATATTAATTTACTTAAATGGGTTAAAGTATATCCAGGGTTCGGAGTGATTCTAACTTCTAGTAAAAATAACTCTAAAAAATGCATTAGGATACTCGAGGACTACGGAATTTCTGCTTCAATTGTAGGGAAAGTCATTCAAGAAAAACGTCTATACTTAGGCAATAACGACAAGTACATTCCTGTTTTTGATTTCTTAAAGGATCATATTTCTGGAAAACCGTAACTTAAAAATTCCTAACAAACGTAGATAACTATTAGGGAAGGGCCCGTGGCCTAGCAGGATATGGCGTCGGCCTCCGGTCACCGTTGTTAGATGAATGGGAGAAAGCCGAAGGTCCCGGGTTCGAATCCCGGCGGGCCCGCCAAGTAATAGTTAAATATTTTTCAGATTTGTGTTTTCTAAGAAAAATCTGTTAATTTAGTTTGTCCCTTAAGCTCTTTAAAATGTAGGTTTCTTGGTTCATCTTTATCTGTTTTGAAAATTATTTTTCCATAAACACCATCAAATCCAGGTTCGTACCTAACGTGGCCAAACCTAACTTTTATTATTGCCTCTGCTACTTTTGAACCTGCAATTTTTGCCAGTTCTTCCCTTGGTACATTTAACATGACATTATACTCGTTTCCGAAACTGTGTACGAGGCTTATGTATTTTTCCCATATTTTCTTTACCACAGGGCTACTTGTATTTTCAACATACATCAATATTTCAGTTAGTGGGATTAAGTGAACAAAGGATATGTAGTTGGGTGGAGTGTATCCTTCTGGTCTATTTGCTAGTTCTTCAACTCTTTGCAAAACACCAACGGTCATGGTTTTTCTACATATTGGACAAATATTGTTGAGTTTAATAGCTTCTTTTGGATGCAAGCAGACATCTACTTCGTGGGTTCTCCAAATACCACCAATTAAATATCTCCGGTCTTTTCTATGTCCCGTGTAGTGGTATTTACCATATTCTGGTGGAACCTCTATAGTCATTTTAAACTCTTCTCTTCTCCTCCCACGTATAGCTTCAATTATGGATCCAAAAGTTAATTCTTTGACTTCTAAAACGTTTGCCTCCCTACCTAACCTGTGAGGATACGGACTATGTGAATCGCTATTTGAAACAAGTGGAAATTGATCTAGTTCTTTTACTCTCCAGCACATTTTTGGATCTGCACTAAGGCCGGTTTCAAGAGCTAAAAGATTTTCTGTCTGGTCCTCATAACATTCTCTCACGCTATTAAACCCCTTTTGTCCAAGCACTGAAAAATGTGAAGTCCATATATGACAAGGTATAACCTCTACCCGCTGATCAGTAGATTTCACTATTTCCACAAATTCTGAAGCCGTTATTTCAAGTTCTGGTCGCCCATTTAATGACAAATCCCCGTATTCTCTCAATACATCAAGCAATTGATCTGCAATTTCAAAATTTGGCACTAAAAGGAGATTATGGATTCGTTTTATAACATTTTTATATTCAAAATTTGTGGAAATCTCGCCAGTAATCATGTAGTGTACATTACTTCTTCTTTTTTTAAACCTGTATAAATTTGTTCCTTCAACTTCAACAAGTTTTTCTTTTAGTTCTCTCAACCACTTAGGATGGGTGAAGTCTCCTGTACCAATTAAATTAAGACCTTTCATCTCTCCGTACCGATCTATGTTTTCCAGCGTCATCTTACTGCTCGTACCCGTACTATACAGCGAATGTATGTGTAAATCGGCATAAACTATCATATCTAAATCTCCGCAGTAGAATTATGAGAACGATTAATGCATCTTATCGCAAATACTCATATCAGCTATATAAATATGTTTTAATGTCAACCCCTGATTTAATCCTAAAAGAAGTGAAAGCAACAAGTCTCATCACTGTCTCATGACCCTTAAATTCGTTTCATTCACTTCAATGTCCTAAAACTAATGCAACTCTATATTAGAAATCTCAATGAGATTAAAAGTAACTAAATTTAATAAAATTACTTAAGGAAAGTATACGAAAATCCTTTTAACATCTTGCATATTTACCTTAAGTGTACAGAGTGATTATGAAATTATTCTTCTCTTTTTCTTACCTTTGCGAAGAGTTCTTTTAACTCTTGTAATGCTTGTCTGTGAATATCTTGTCGTGTTACAGGTCGTGGCTGGCTTGGTGGAGGTGAGGGTTTCGGAGCGGATGGAGGTATCGATGCTTGTGGAGGTTGTATAGGGCGCTGTGGTGGGGTTTGGGGTACGCTGGGTGGTGGCGTTGATAGTGTTGGTGGAGTTGATGACGGTGGAGGCGAAGTTACAGGTCTGGGCGGTTGTTGTGGCGGAGGTTGTGGCGGTTGTTGTAGTGTTGGCTGCGGAGTAGGTTGTGGATATTGAGTTAAAGTTGGCTGACTTGGTCTTGCTTGAGTTGATACAGATTGTTTCAACGAATTTATCTGAGTTTCAATTTGTTGAACTCGTTGTTCAACATCACTTATCCTCTCTTCTAATATTGATAGTCCGTTTAAAACTAGTTCGAAAAATTTACCGATAGCACTAGCCATTTCTGCTGCAGATTTCGACGGTAATTTTTTCAATACCTTATTAAATATACTTGCGAAACTTTCAGACATGATAGCTACATCTCCAAGATTGATTAAACCATCAACCTATAAGAACCTTTGCATCATTAGAATTGCGGCGCTTCTATGCACCGCATATAATCGATTTTAAATAATTAGAAAAATTTTAAGCAAATTTTACAGTTTTCTACGTTTTTTCTTCTTCTTCGGGACGCCATTCATATCCACAGTCTAAACATTTATATTTCTTAGCGTACACTGGAGTATGCGCTACATAAGTCAAAATAGTTGATTTATCTTCTATTTTAATTAGATTAGTGCTTCCACACTTGGGACAGGGCACTTTTTCTTCCTCCTTTTGTAAAGTCTAAATTTAACTAGGGCAAAATAATATTGTTAAAGTAACCTATAAGTTTTCTGATAAATGTTCCGAAAATTGAGATATCCTCAATTTTACCTTACCACAAATATTTTAATCTCAATTTCCCTATCGAAGCTCTTATTCGATCTCTGTAAATTTCAGTAAAACAACTCCACATTTAGGACACTTGCCACGTGTTCTTAAAAGTTTATAAAACTCGATTATTTCACCACATTCGCACTTATACTTAATCTCGCCAACCTCGTTATGCACATCATCCTTCGCTCGGAAACCTTCCTCTTCAGTAGTTAATTTCAATATATTCACCTTTGAAGATATCTTAATTTTCACGTAAAATGAAAGCAGGTTAGTGAGTATTTATATGTTGATATTACAGAAGTGAACATAAGTGCTGGGTTGGGGTTGAAAACCTATGACAAAAGGCACAATTTCTGAAACGGCCGTTTACGCTATAAAAAATCCGAGCTCAATCCGAGAAATAATGTCTTTAGTTACAGACTTTAAAAAACATCCTGAAAAATATCCAAGACCTCTAATATACTTAGGGGGCGGTTGGCCTCAAGACCCTCCTCCACTGGTTCTCAAAGAGGTGGCTAAAGAAGTCGTAGAGGACGATAACACGTGGATCGAATCCTCAAGGTATGGAACAACTCGTGGACAACCGGATTTCATAAATGGAATTGTAAATTACGAAAAATATGTTTTTAACCGGAAAATACTTGAAGAGGAAGTGATTGTAGGGTCTGGAAGCACGGAGTTAACCGCGGCCTTCATGCTTTCCATCTTGGATCTAGGTACCGAGGTGATTATTACACGTCCTGGATATCTAAACTATCCAAGGCAAGTTCAAATAGAAACGCTGCTTCGATGTAAAATAAAACGATGGACGATTCTCAGAAATCATGAGTTCAATCCAGACTTCGACGAACTGCAAGAAATGATAAGCGATAAAACACGAATGCTAATAATATGTACACCAGGCAACCCTGATGGACAAATTTACACAGATGATATGCTTAATGCAATTAATGATATCGCAGAGGAAAAGGGTATCTGGGTCATGGTAGACGTTGCCTATCGAACGTTTATCTACGAAAAACCTCCAAGTTATTTCAGCAGAGAAAGAAGAGAAAACGAAATCTGGATGTGTACGTTATCAAAAGAGTTTAGGATTCCAGGTTGGAGAATGGCCTACGCTGTCGCCGACAAAGAACTAATTGATGCTGTTGAAACAGTAGAACAAGCAAGAATACTATGTCCTAACAGAATGGCTCAAGAAATTCTTACTAGAGTTCTCCAAGATAATAAAAAATTGAAAAACGTTAAAGAATACTATGAAAAGGGTAGAGACAAATATAAAAAGGTAGCACAGTACACAACTGAAGAACTAAGAAACAATATACCAGGTTTAGGGATCTTAGAGCCGAGGGGAGGATTTTATGTTTTCTTTGATGCATCAAGCTACGAAAAAAGTTCGAAAAAATTATGCAACGACCTATTAAAGGAATGTCAAGTCGCACTGGCTCCAGGCGTCGATTTCGGCATGGAAGGATGGCTTCGACTCAGCTTTGCTCCAATCGTTGAAGAACCAAAAACACTCAAAGAAGGATTAAATAGAATGAAAGAATATTTCTCAAAGAGAAAATAACTCTTTCTTCACTATTTTTACTGGTGTCACCAATGTTTTTTGAAGGAAACAAGTACGAAATTTTTAGTGAAATAAAGGTTCCACATAACATTCCATTCTTTGTAAGATGTGATGGAAGGAATTTTCATCGCCTAACTAACGAAGTTAAATTCAAAAAACCTTACGATAAAGAATTCGCAGAAATCATGGTGAACTCGGCAAAAACGATTTTTAAAAACAATTTAACCCCAATCTTAGCCTATATTTTCTCGGATGAAATAAATATCCTTTTCTTTGATGCACCATTCAACGGGAGAGTAGAAAAAATAGATAGTGTAGTAGCATCACTTCTTAGTAGCGCTTTTTCTCTTGAACTCTATCTAAGACGGAAAACTGTAAAAACCATTAGCTTCGACGCAAGAGTAATTCCAATACCTGAAAAAAAGATTTTAGAATATTTAGCTTGGAGACAGCTAGAGTGCTGGAGAAATCACATAAACTCTTATGCCTTTTACACACTTATTGAGAAAGGCTTCTCTCGCGAAGATGCTGCAAAAATACTTAAAGGTTTAAAGAGCGCAGGGTTACACGATCTTGTGTTCAGAGAGAAAGGAATAAACTTGGCAAAGACTCCTACGTGGCAAAGAAGAGGCATTCTACTGTATTTTGAAGAATATCTTAAAGAGGGTGTAAATAAACTTACTGGAGAGAAAGTTTTAACTGCTAGAAGAAAACTGGTTGAAAATTGGGAGTTACCCATATTTAATTCTCCGGAAGGAAAGAATATGCTCTTAAAAATTATAAAAGATAGAGGAAGACGTGTTGAGATGTAAGTCGATTAAGTTATTTTATTGTTTAGACCTGATAACTACTTCTTGTTTTGCGTAGACCTCCGTGTTTGATTGAACATCTCTGTCAACAATAACACCGGGAGAAATATCAACATTTGTACCAATTAATTTCCCTGGAAGAATTGACGCGTTAATGGATATTCGTGTGTTGTCTCCAATAACGGCTCCAAATTTTTCCATGGGGACTCTAACCTTCTCTCCTTCTATATTCATATAAATTGGCTCTGATCTAGGCGAAACGTTCCACGTCTGGGTACCAGCTCCCACGTCAACGTTCTCTCCAAGAATACTATCTCCAATAAAGGAAAGGCGGCCTATCTTTGTTCCATTAAAAATAACACTATTCTTAAGTTCCACACCAAATCCAACAATAACATCTCTTCCAATTGACACGTATTCTCTTATAAGGGCGTTATTTCCAATATAACTGTTTTCTCCAATGTAACAGGGACCCTTAATTGTAGAACCTGATCTTATTTTTACGTTATTTGATATCCATACAGGGCCCTCAATTTTTGCGCCATTATCTATTGATGCGGTTTCTGCAATGAAAGATCCCTTGCCTTTAAGCATTTTTGAAAGAACCAGACGATTAGCTCTTAGAATATCCCATGGATATCTTATTTCAACCCATTCCTTCTCCCAGACAGACACGTAGACGTTTCCCTTTTGGGTAAGTTTTCTAATTGCGGCGTCAAGAGTCTTTTCGCTTCTAAGAAAGTCAAAAATAATGTTTTTGAAAACATATACTCCCGCTACTGCATAGTTACTGGGTGATTCTCCCGGTTTTGGTTTTTCAACTATATACTCCAACTTTGAATCTTCGGAAAAAACAACTATACCGTAGAACTGAGGATTTTCAACAAGAGTTGCAGATATTGTTGCATCAGCATCTAAATCTTTAAAGGTCTTAATAGTTCTGCCTATCAGTTCTGGATCTGCAAGAACATCAGCGTGAACAACCAAAAACTGTTCTTCATTCTTCATTTTCTCTTCAGTCTTTAAAATGGCATCCTCTACGCCTAATGCTTCTTCTTGTAAAACATAGTCTATTTTTACGTTGAATTTGTCTCCGAATTCAAAGTAATCTTCTATAACTTCACGTTTATAACCAACTACGATCAAAATGTCTTTAATTTGATTTTCACGGAGACTCTCAATAACATATTGTAGTAAAGGTTTGCCTGCAATTTCTAACATTGGCTTCGGTCTTGTTTCTGTGAGCGGTTTTAACCTATAGCCAAGCCCAGCCGCTAATATTACTGCTTTCATTAACAAACACCCAAGAAGTATTTCTCTCCAAAATATCTTTTAAGCTGAGTATGAAATAAACTGCTTTTATTTGTATATTAAGATTGCTGTCATTTTTTAACAAGTAGATAAGTAGAATACTGCCAAAACTAAATCCAATTTCGTCATTACAGAATCATAGCGATTTAAAATAAATTACACCGAAACTGGTTACTATTTCTCTTTAGGTTCTGGAAGTAATATCCGTACAGCTTTTCTGTTTTTATCCAACCATTTCGCTTTTTTACTACTTATTAAAATATTGATTATTTGAAGAATATCTTCGGTAGGTAAATTCTTTATGATCTCTGGGCCTTCTTGTAAAAGGTCATAAGGTGTAAAATAGATGGTTCCTGTATTTAGTGACCAATTGTATAGGTAGTCTGCCAATTCTTCTAAGGACTTCCAATAAACTCTAAGTCTATTTTCATCCAGCCACTTTGCAAAACCTGTTTTAACAAGGTAATTCATAATTTCCCTCAAATATTCTACTGAAAGCTTGGAGTATGGAGGAGTAGACAAAAGGTCGTGTATGGAAACTACATGTTTAACATGGAAAGAAGCCCACTTTAACAAGAGGTCTCCCCAACTTTGAAGCCAAGACCGATATAAATCCGGGTTCTTGGGCTTTATATACATCCATGGATATTCAACCCATTCCGGAAAAGTAAATTTAGGTTTTTCTTCAACAACCTCAACTTGTTCAGTAGCTTTGACTTCCTCACTTATTTTCTCTATTTCTGAAACTATCTCTTGCTCAACTTCCTTCACTTCGCCTAATTCTAGCTCTTCTTCTTTTCCGTTTTCCCTTTTCTTCTCTTTAATAGACAATATTATCACCATCATGTAGCAAATTCCCTAGTCCATTCTTCGTATCTCTCAATTTCTTCTGGAGAAACTGAAGGCTTTATCTTGGATAACGATTGCATAAAGTCTCGCATGGTTACTGGTCTAATCTTCTCAATTTCAGTTAACTTCCCTTCTTGATCAAGTTCCCTTATTGGGATCATTAAGGCTTCCCTACAAATTAAAGCAATATCTGCACCACTATAACCCTCTGTAAGCTCTGCTAACTTATCAAAATCGACATCAGGAGCTAACTCTGCTCCCTCAGTGTGTATTCTAAAAATTTCCTTTCGAGCATCTTTATCGGGAAGAGGGACGTATATTCTCTTCTCAAATCTTCTCCTCATTGCTGGGTCGATGTCCCACGGTCGGTTTGTAGCACCTAGAACAATGATTCTTTCATCATCTCTTTCCCTTAATCCATCCATTTCTATTAAAAGCTGTGTTTTTAGTCTTCTTTCTCCACCAATATCTTCCTCTGCTCTAACGGTTGCGATAGAATCTATCTCATCTATAAATATTATTGATGGTTGATTTTGTCTTGCAAGGTTGAATAGTGTTTTTACAAGTTTTTCGGATTCTCCTAACCATTTTGAAACGAGAGATGCAGCATCAACATTAAAGAAGGTAGCATCGCATTCTGCAGCTGCAGCTTTCGCTAACAATGTCTTACCGCAACCGGGAGGCCCGTAAAGCAAAATACCTTTCCAAGGCTTTCTTGGACCTTTAAATAGATCAGGTCTTAAAATGGGAATTATTATAGCTTCTCGTAATGCGGTCTTTGCTGCCTGAAGATCTGCTACATCTTCCCATCTCACTTTAGGTTTTTCGTAGACCACGGTGTCGGCTATCGCAGCGGTTAATGCATCGACGTCTTCTGTTATTTTCTTGCCAGACCTTGTCAGATACGTTATCCTAGTTGTCTTTCCCTTAAGATAATTCTTAAGTTCTTTACTCCTTTCAACGTATTCCTTGGCTCTCTGATAATATATTGTTTGCAGTTTCGGGTTTTCAGTCAATTTTGAAAGCTTCAACAAAACTTCTGCTGCCTTTACATATTTTTCAATAGCCTCTTTGTAACTTCCTTCTCTATCAAGCTTAGTGGCTTCCTTTGCTATTTGAGAAGCATATTGCAGTAGCCTTGAAGACATTTCGTTTCACTTCATTTCAAAATTATGGGACAATTTTGATCTAAGAAAATGATTGCCACAAACAATATAAAGATTAACATATGTTACGTATTTAAGGAGGAAAAAAGCTTGCCCCTCGCAGACAAGATTAGAATGTTTTTACGCTGGCTTAAAGGTGCCCCGGATCTTAAAGAAATTACCTTGCAGCTAGAAGTTTTTACACGTAAACTTGATCATCAAAGGAAGAGACTGGAAAACGAAGCTAGGAAATGTAGGGAGAAAGCCAGAAAATATCGTATTGAGGGTAACGAAGAAGCTTCTAGAATGTACGCTGAACATTTTTTACGTTACCGAAAATGGGCCCTAGGAATTGATGCCTTTAGGTTGAGAATAGATGGTTTATTGGTTAAACTTAGACAAGCTCAATCAGTATCCGAGGTTGAAAGTGCTCTAAGGGGTATTAGAGCAGCTGTGATGGGCTTAAAGGAAGCAATTGACGTTCCTGATATAGCTGAAATGGTAGAAGACATAGATAAGCAAATGAGAGAGATAGAAATAGCGCAAGATATTACGGAAACTGGTATGGAACGGTTAGCAGTCTCAACCGAAGTTACGTCCGACGAAATAAATAAGGTTCTAGCGGAAATAGATCAAGAAATCGGTGTTGAAGCTGGAATAGTTCTACCAGAGCCTTCAAAGAAGATAAAAGAACTAGAAAAAGACATAAAAAAGCTTAAAGAAGAACTATAAGTGCATTCCGTTTCATACAGTAAAATTACAATAAATTGCTGGCAAACCAAAAATCTAGTTTACCTTTGCCTAAGCCGGAAAACACTAATTATTAAACATTTCAGCTTTGCATGTGAAAGAAAAAATAAAGGCATTCAGTTAAAATAAGCACTTTAATGTGGAATTTTATCCCTACTAGGATTCAAGTAAAAATATTAAAAGGAAATTGTTAACATAAGTTAATGAGGTGTTAAGTTTGCCAAAATTTCTTGATAAGCTCTTTGGAAAAAAGACTAAGTCCGAAGATGAAACAATCGCAGAACTCAGAGCCACAATCAACAGACTTCAACTACGGGCTAAAGAACTTGATAAAAGAGCCAAAGTGAGCAGAGAACAAGCAAAAGAACTAATAAGAATGGGCAACAAAGAAGGGGCAAAATTTCAATTAAAACGATGGTACCGATATGTCCAGCTATTTAACAGATATTCCAGACAAATCGCAAGCCTAGAAGACGCTATTGCAACAATCGAAACTGCCAGAGACAGCGTTGAAATGTCCAGAGCTTTAGCAACAGCGCTTGACGCCCTTAGGCAGGCCAGAGAAATTGCTTCACCAGAGAGAGCTATGGAGCTTATGGCAAGAATGGATCAAACAATGCAAGAAATAGAGAGTACATCACAGATCCTTAGTGAAGGGTTCGAAGTGGCAGGTGAAGAGGATATATCGATTGAAAAAGAACTTGAAAAATTGGAAACAGAAGTTATGCTCGAAGAAACTGGAGAACTACCGAAAGTACCAGCAAAAATAGAAAAAGAAGAAGCAGAAATAGAAGAGGAAGTCAAAAAACTAAAAGAGGAAACCGCAAAAGAAAAAGAAGAAAAAGAAGAAGCTTAATTATTCTCATCGTTAAGAATAATTCATCAGACTTTTGTCTTCACCATCATTTATGGAAAATGATTAACTAAGGTAAGCAATATAAGAGTTTTAAAATTTTAAGGCCTTTTAAATTAAGTAGCAAGATAACTTTGAGATTTATCTTTCAGTTCACTTATTCTTTTTTCTATTGCGTATAGTCTTCCTATCCAAGATCTATAATATTTAAAGTAGTTTTCCACAGAAATCATACCACTTTCAAA
>Ga0190309_1000019_pt1 | contig 63500 bp, 52 predicted proteins | sample 48700767_MG_FD_161656 | JGI IMG/M metagenome (GOLD analysis project Ga0190309, IMG submission 161656) | Hydrothermal vent sediment bacterial communities from Southern Trench, Guaymas Basin, Mexico - 4870-07-6-7_MG | ecosystem: Environmental > Aquatic > Marine > Hydrothermal vents > Sediment ... | reverse complement strand
CTACTCCTGAAAAATACAAACCTAAAGAGGAGATAATAAAAAATTCTGGTCACAAAAAGTTGAAGATATTTACTGAGCCAAAGAAAGCAATAAAAGATTCAGATATTATCTACACAGATGTTTGGGTCTCTATGGGGCAGGAAAAGGAAGCCAAAACCAAAATAAAAGCCTTTAAAGGTTTTCAACTGAATAAAAAACTTTTAAAATATTGTAATAAGACACCTTTTATAATGCATTGTTTACCTGCTAAGAGAGGAGCAGAAGTTACAGATGATATTTTAGAATCAGAAAATAGTCTAATTTTTCTGCAAGCTGAAAATAGACTTTATGCTCAAATGGCAATTTTAACAAAGATTTATAAGAAATGAAGAAGGTAATTTTAGCTTATTCAGGAGGTTTAGATACCAGTTGTTGCATTCCTTATTTGAAAGAAAAAGGTTTCAGAGTAATATGTTTTTCAGCAAAGATCGGTCAAAAAGAAAATTTTAATGAGATTAAAAAAAGAGCTTTAAGATTAGGAGCTGAAAAAATTTATATTAAGGATTTATTAGATGAATTTTTAAAAGATTTTATATTGCCTTCTCTTTGGGCTAAATCTCTTTATGAATCTAAATACCCTTTATTTACGTCTTTATCCAGACCCTTAATAGCTAAATACTTAGTAGAGATTGCTAAAGCTGAGAAAACAGATTTTATAGCTCATGGTTGTACAGGCAAAGGTAACGACCAAGTAAGAATAGAAGTTAGTGCTAAGATCTTAAATCCTAAAATAAAGATTTTAGCTCCAGTTAGAGAATGGCATTTTAAATCCAGAGAAGAACAAGCTGAATTTTTGTTAAAAAAAGGCTTAAAGTTAAAAGTTAAAAAATCACATCCTTACAGTTTAGATGAAAATGTTTGGGGTCTAAGTATAGAAGCAGGTCCTTTAGAAGATTTAAGAAATCCTCCTCCAAAAGATTCCTATTTTTTAGTAAGAGCTCCAGAATCTGCTATTAATAAACCTATAGATTTAGAGATCGAATTAAAAGAAGGTATCCCTTTTAAATTAAATGGCAAAAAAATTTCTTTTAAAAAGATGATTGAGATCTTAAGAGAAGCAGGTGCAAAGACAGGTGTGGGAAGGATAGATATGATAGAGAATAGGTTGGTAGGTATTAAAAGTAGAGAGATTTATGAGACTCCTCAAAGTGTAATTTTGCATAAAGTGTATGAAGAGTTATACAGTTTAGTTTTAGATAGAGAAACTTTACATTTTTTTGATATTTTGTCTTCAAAATATTCAGAGTTAATTTACTATGGATTATTTTTTACAGATTTAAAAATAGCTTTGGATAAATTCTTTGATTATTTAAGAAGATTTTTAACAGGAAAAATAAAGTTAAGGTTATATAAAGGAAACATTCAAATCTTAGAAAGATATGCTAAGCATTCTCTTTACAAAAAAGAGTTAGCCACCTATTCAAAAGGATCTGTTTTTAATCAAAAGTGGGCAGAAGGTTTCATTGAAATCTTCAGGCTTCCTTTTATAAGAAAATGAAGACTTTTTGGAAGAGCAGAATAAAATTTGAGCAGGATAAATTCTTTTTAGAATTCTCAAAAACTGAAGATGAGTTTTTATTTCCTTATGAAGTAAAAGTAAATTCTGCTTACATAAAAGCTTTAAGACGTGCAAAAATTTTAGACAAAACTAGTGAAAAAAAGCTTTTAAAAGCAATAGATGAGATTTATGAAGAATTTAAAAATAAAAAGATAGATTACTCTCCTCATTATGAAGATATCCATACTTTCTTTTTCCATTTATTAAAGAAGAAAGTAAAAGCTCTTTCAAAGTTTTTGCATGCAGGAAGGTCCAGAAATGATTTAGTGGTAACAGAATTAAGGTTATTTTGTAAGGATAAGATACTTCAAATTATAGAAAAGATTTCATCTTTACAGAAAGAAATATTAAAGAAAGCTCAAAAATACAAAGATAAACCATTTTTAGCTTTCACTCACACCAAATTCTCTCAGCTCGTTCTATTCTCACATTTTCTTCTAAATTATATTTGGTATTTAGAAGATGATAAATCTTTGTTTAAAGAACTTTTAGATAGGATGGATGTTTTAATTTTGGGTTCTCAAAGTATAGGTGGAACACAAATTCCTTTAGATACAGAGTTTTTAAGAAAAGAATTAGGATTTAAAAAAGCAGTTTTTAATAGTATCTATGGAACTGATAACAGAAAATTTGTTTTAGAATTTTTATTTTCTAATTTGTGTATAGGAATTACTCTTCAAAAAATCAGTCAGGATTTAATCTTTTATTTTCAGGATAACTTGAGATTTATAGATTTAGATGAAAGATTTTTGACAGGGTCATCTGCTATGCCTCACAAAAAAAATCCAGATGCTTTAGAATTAATAAGAGCAAAGATAAGTTTTTTATTTGCAGATTTTACAGGGTTTTCTTATTTACTTAAAGGTCTAATTACAGGATACAACAGAGATTATCAGTTAGATAAATCTTATTTGATTAGAAGTATAAAAGTTGTAGAAGATGTATTAGTCCTTTTAAAAAGCATCTTTAAAAGTATAAAGTTAAATGAAAAAAATGTTTTAAAAGCTATAAAAGAGAATGATTTTGTTTTTGCACCAGAACTCTCAGAATATTTGATGAGAAAAGGGTGTGATTATGAGAGTTCTTATAAAATAACTACAAAGATTTTGAGTTATTGTGAAGAAAATAAAATTAAGATTTCAGATTTAGATTTAAAAGATTTTAAAAGATTCAATAGAAAATTTGAAGAAGATATAAAAGAAGTCTTAGATTACAAAAAGTTATTTAAATTTAAAAAAACAAAGCCTAGTTCTTCTTTTGAGTCAGTAACCAATCAAATAAATTATTTTAAAAAGATACTAAAGTAATGCATTATTTTGAATACAAAAACAATCAATTATTTTGTGAAAGAATTCCTTTAAAAGAGTTAGCTTTAAAATTTAAGACTCCTTTGTATGTATACAGTAAAAAAACTTTAGTTGAGCATTATCAGAAACTAAAAAGAGCTTTTAAAGAATTGAATCCTTTAATATGTTATTCAGTGAAAGCAAATTCAAATCTTAGCATCTTAAAAATATTAAAAAATTTAGGTGCAGGTTTTGACATAGTCTCAGGAGGAGAATTATACAGATTAAAGACTATAAAAGCACCTCCAAATAAAATAGTATTCGCAGGTGTAGGAAAGACTGAAGAAGAAATAAGATCAGCTTTAGATTATAAGATACTTTTATTTAATGTAGAGTCTTTATCAGAACTGGAGAAAATAGATAAAATTTGCAGAAAGAAAAATACAATAGCAAAAGTCTGTTTAAGATATAACCCTGATATAAAAGTTTCTACTCATAAGTTTATTAGGACTGGAGAATCTGAGACCAAATTTGGTATGGATAAAAAAACTATTTTACAGATTTTGAAACAAAGAGAAAGATATGAAAATATAAAAATAGAAGGCATTCACATTCATATAGGTTCTCAAATTTCTGAGCCTCAGAATTTCGTTTCAGCTATTAAGAAAGCAAAAGAGTTGATAAAAAAAATAAATATGCCTTTGAAATATTTTAATATTGGAGGAGGGTTTGCTGCTCAATATGATTTTAATGAACCTCCTACTTTAGCTCAAGATTTTGCAAGATACATTAAACCTTTATTAAAAGATATGAAACTTAAGATAATTTTAGAACCAGGTAGATTCATAGTTGCAAATGCAGGTGTTCTAATCACCAAAGTTTTGTATATAAAAAAGAGTTTTAAAAAAAGATTCTGTATAGTAGATGCAGGATTTACTGAATTAATTAGACCTGCTTTATATTCAGCTTATCATTTTATTTCTCCTTTAGAATTAATTTCTACAAAAGACGAGTATCAAGAATATGATGTTGTAGGTCCAATTTGTGAAACTACAGATTTTTTGGCAAAGTCAATAAAGTTGCCTGCTTCTTTAAAAGAAGGTGATTTTCTGTGTGTATTTAGTTGTGGAGCTTACGGGATGAGTATGAGTTCAAATTATAATTCAAGGAGGAGATCTGCAGAAGTTTTAGTAGATAAAGATAGATTTTATTTAATAAGAAAGAGAGAGACCTATAAAGATTTAATAAGAAAGGAGATGATAGTATGAAAAAAGCTTTAGAGTTCATTAAAATGTCAGCTTCTGGAAATGATTTTATATTAATAAAAAATTTGGATAAGACTTTTGATACTAAAAAATTAAAAGATTTAGCCAAGAAAATGTGTCACCGAAATAAAGGAATAGGAGCTGATGGTTTACTTGTTTGGGAGAAATACAAAGGTTTTGATGGTTTTATGAGAATATTTAATCCTGATGGCACAGAACCCAAAATGTGTGGAAATGGAGCAAGATGCTTTGCTTTCTGGCTTACAGATCAGCTTAAAAAAGAAAGGTTAGTTATCAAGACTCAGAGTTCACCTATATTTGCTCAGAAAGTTTCAGAGGACTTAATAAGAATAAAAATGCCAGACCCTCAAGATATAAGATTAAATTTAAAATTTAAAATTAAGTCAAAAGTATTTAATGCAGATTTTATAAATACAGGTGTGCCTCATACAGTAATATTTACTCAGAATCTCCAAAATCTGAACATTTTAGATATAGCTCCTGTTATAAGGTACAACAAAATGTTTGGTAACGAAGGTACAAACGTAGATTTTGCTCAGGTTTTAGGAAAAAATAAAATTTTAGTAAGAACTTATGAAAGAGGAGTAGAAAATGAGACTTATTCTTGTGGAACAGGAAATGTTGCAGTTAGTTTACTTTATGTACTTAAATTTATAAAGAAAGATTCAGCTCATCAAATAAAAGTGGTAAATAAATATAAAGATTCTCAGACTGTATATTTTAAAAATAAAGGAAGGAATTTTTTTGATATATGGTTAGAAGGAAAAGTAAATCTTATATGTGAAGGAAAGTTTTATTTATAAAGATTTTTAAAAGGAGGTGAAAAATCTATGGAATTGAAAGGTTCAATGGTAGCAATAGTTACTCCTTTCAAAAATGGGAAGTTAGATATTAAAAGTTTTAAAAAATTAATTAAATTCCATTTAAAAAATAATACAGATGCGATAGTCCCTTGTGGAACTACAGGAGAGTCAGCTACTTTAAATTACCAAGAGCATGAAAAAATAATAGATGTTTGTGTACAAGAAGTAAGAGGAAGAATTCCTGTAATAGCAGGGACGGGTTCAAATTCTACAGAGGAAGCTTTAAGATTGACAAAGTTTGCTAAAAAAGCAGGAGCAACAGCTTGTTTGTTAATCTGTCCTTATTATAATAAACCTACTCAAGAAGGTCTGTATGAGCATTTTTTAAAGATAGCAGAATCTGTAGATATCCCTCTTGTTCTTTATAACATACCTTCAAGGACAGGTATAAATCTTTTACCTGAAACTGTAGCAAAGTTAGTATCTAAATGTAAAAATATAATAGCTATTAAAGAAGCTTCTGGAAATTTAGACCAAATGACAAAGATTTTGAGTTTAACAAATAAAAAGATTACTCTCTTATCAGGTGATGATGCTTTAACTTTACCGATTCTTTCTATTGGTGGAAAAGGGGTAATAAGTGTAGTGGCAAATATTTTGCCTAAAATCACTCATGATTTAGTTGAAAGTTTTTTAGCAGGTGATGTTAAAAAAGCTCAAGACCTGCATTTTTATTTATACCCATTAATAAAAGCACTCTTTATAGAAACAAATCCTATCCCTGTAAAAACAGCCTTAGGATTAATGGGTATGATCAGTCCTGAATTGAGATTACCTCTATGTAGTATGAAAAAAGAAAATTTGGAAAAGCTTAAAAAGATTCTTAAAAAATACGATTTGATTTCTTAAAAAGTTAAAAAGGAGGTAAATTTATGATAAAGACAGCTGTGAGTGGAGCTTTGGGCAGAATGGGAAGATTAATTTCACAGTTAGTTTTAGAAGATAAAGACTTAGAATTGGTCTTAGCTTTAGAAAAAAAAGACCACCCTCTTTTAGGAGAAGATGTTGGAAAGATTTTGGTTGGAAAGGAAATCGGTTTACGTTTAGAATCTGATCCACAAAAGATCTTAGCTTGTGATGTTTTAATAGATTTTTCTGAAAGAAAGGCTTGTTTAGAAAAGTTAGAGTTTTGTAAAAAATTCAAAAAAAAGATGGTAATAGGTACAACTGGATTTACAGATTCTGAAATAGAAAAAATTAAAGAAGCTTCAAAAGAGACTGCTATTTTACTTTCACCTAATATGAGTTTTGGAGTGAATTTTTTATTTAAACTTTTAAGAAGAGTTTCTTCTATTTTGAAAGATGTTTATGATGTAGAGGTAATAGATATTCATCATAGATTTAAAAAAGATGCACCTTCTGGAACAGCAAAAAAGTTCATAAATATTTTAGAAGAAAATTATAAAAAACCTTTAAGAGTCCATTCTTTAAGGATAGGTGAAGTTGTAGGTGATCACTATATAATCTTTTGTGGTAATGAAGAGAGAATAGAGTTCGTTCATAGGGCTATCAGTAGAAAGACTTTTGCAAAAGGCGCGATATTAGCTTGTAAATTTATAGCTAATAAAGAGAAAGGATTATATTCAATGGAAGATTTATATGAATTTTAAAATCTTCTAAAAAGGGAGCTTAAGAAACCTATGAACTTCGAGTTTGCAGATAGATTTAAAAAATTACCTAAATATTTATTTGTAGAATTAGATAAAAAGAAGAAAAGGATTTTAGAAGAGGGCAAAGATCTCATAGACTTAGGGGTAGGTGATCCTGATATCAAATGTCCAGATAGTTTAATAAAAATAATTTGCACTGAATCTCAAAAAAAAGAGAATCAAACTTACTCTTTAGAAAGAGGATTAAGAATTTTAAGAGAAAAGATAGCTATTTATATGAAAAAGAGGTTCAATGTAGATTTAGATCCAGAATCTGAGATTTTGGTATTAATAGGTTCAAAAGAAGGAATAGTGCATTTTCCTTTAAGTATTTTAAACAGAGGAGATCTAACTTTAATCCCTAATCCTTGTTATCCTCCTTATAGGAGCAGTGTTATCTTTTGTGAAGCTGATTACATAGACTTACCTTTAACTATAGAGAATGAATTTTTACCCCAGTTAGATAGAATTCCAAAAGATATTTTAGAAAAAGCAAAACTTTTATTCTTAAATTATCCAAATAATCCCACAACAGCTTTAGCTTCTGAGAGTTTCTTAAAAAAAGTTATAGAAGTAGCTAAAACCTTTGGATTTGTGATTGTGAATGATTGTGCTTATTCAGAACTTTATTTTGAAGAAAAGCCTTTAAGCCTTTTGCAAATAGAAGGAGCAAAAGAGGTATGCATAGAATTTCATTCTTTTTCAAAGACTTTTTGTATGACAGGTTTCAGATTAGGTTGGGCTTGTGGGAATAGAGATTTGATCTCTGCTCTTTTAAAAGTAAAGTCTCATATAGATTCAGGAGTCTTTAATCCTATTCAGATAGGAGGAGCTCATCTTTTAGAAAATGAACTCAGATTTATTGAAAGAGTAAGAGAAATCTACAGAAAGAGAAGAGATTTATTTTGTAAAGGTTTAAAAGAGATAGGTTTAGAATTTTTCTGGCCAAAAGCTACCTTTTATGTATGGGCAAAGATCCCTAAAAATATGGATTCTTTTAAATTTGCAGAATTTTTAATAGAAGAATGTAACATTTTAGCAACCCCTGGGATAGGATTTGGGATGTATGGAGAAGGGTATGTAAGATTTTCTTTAACCAAAAAAGAAGAAATATTAGAAGAAGCTATAGAAAGATTGAGAAAAAAACTTTAAAATGAAAGTGTGTTATCTGGGATTGGGTTCAAATTTAGGAAATAGATTATCTTATTTAGAAAAAGCGATTGAAATGATAAAAAAACTTCCTTTAACACAAGTTAAAAAAATTTCTAGTATATATGAGACAGAACCTGTAGGTTTTAAACCTCAAGACTATTTCTTAAACTGTGTGGTAGAAATTTCTACAGATTTATCCCCTCATGAGTTATTAAAAAAACTCCAAGAAATAGAAAGACTTTTGGGAAGGAATAGAGAAAAAAAGATAAGATGGGGACCTAGAACCATAGATATAGACATTTTGTTTTATGGAGATTTAAAAATAGATACTCAAGATTTAAAGATTCCTCACCCTCAAGTTTTTAAAAGAGAATTCGTTCTAAAGCCATTAAGAGAAATAGCTCCTCATAAAGTTTTAGTATGAAAGTAGTAAAAAATATTAAAAGAGTAAAAGAGATAATTAGAGAAGAAAAAAGGAGAGGAAAATTAATAGGTTTTGTTCCCACTATGGGAGCTTTGCATGAAGGTCATTTGTCTTTAATAAGAAAATGCAGGAAAGAATGTGATTATGTAGTTGTGAGTATCTTTGTAAATCCTTTGCAATTTGGTCCTTCAGAAGATTTCGATAAATACCCAAGACCTGTTAAAAAAGATTTGAGACTTTGTAGAAAAGAGAATGTGGATTTGGTGTTTTTGCCTTCAATAAAAGAAATGTACCCTGAAAAACAATTAGTTTTTGTAGATGTAGAAGAATTATCAAAAGTTTTATGTGGAAGATTTAGACCAGGGCATTTTAGAGGTGTATGTACTGTTGTTACAAAACTTTTTAATATAACAGAGCCTGATATAAGTTATTTTGGTCAAAAGGATTTCCAGCAAGCAGTGATCATTAAGAAGATGGTGAAAGATTTAAATATGAATACTAAAATAAAAGTTTTACCCATTGTAAGAGATAAAGATGGCTTAGCTTTAAGTTCAAGAAATACTTATTTATCTTCAGAGGAAAGAAAGCAAGCAGTATGTTTATACAAAAGCCTTTTATTAGCTAAAGAACTCATTTTAAAAGGAGAAAGAGATGCTTTTAAAATAAAGAGAAAGATGAAAAGTTTTATAGAAAAAAATTTTGATTTAGCTAAAATTCAGTACATTGAAATAACAGATGCTAACAATTTAAAAAAAATAAAAAAAATAGAAGGAAAAGTTTTAGTAGCTTTAGCTGTTTTTATAGGGACTACAAGATTGATAGATAACATGTTAGTTCATATTAGAAAAGATAAAATAATTTTTAAATTATGAAAAAAATTAAGTTAGGTATTATTGGATGCGGGAATATTGGCAAGTTCTTAATAGAAAATTTAGATAAAGATATTGTTAATAAGGTTTATTTTTATGATATTAATTTTGAGAAAGCGCAAAATCTTAAAAAAATATGGGGTAAAGATTCAGATTTGACTGCGAATTTAGAAGATTTAATCAAATCTTCACAATTAATTATAGAATGTGCTAATGTAAATGTTGTAGAAGAAGTCTTAAAATTTTGCAAAGAGTATAAAAAGAATGTAGTTATTATGAGCGTTGGAGGTTTGATTCTTAATTATGAACTATTTAAGACTTTGCAAAAACAGATCAAAATTTATATCCCTGAAGGAGCGATCTTTGGTTTAGATATTTTTAAAGCTTTAAAGTATTCCAAAGTTAACTCTATAGAATTGAGAACTTATAAATCTCCAAAGAGTTTAGAAGGCGCCCCTTTCTTAAAAGAAAAAAATATAGATGTTTATTCTTTAAAAGAAGAGACCCTGCTTTTTGAAGGGAGTTTGATTGAAAGCATTAAAAAATTTCCTCAAAATATAAATGTAGCAGCTACTTTAGGGATAGTTTCAGGAGAATTTGAAAAGATAAGAGTAAAAGTTATATGTTCACCTTTTATAGATAAAAATATCCACCATATCTTAATAGACTCCGATATTGGAAGATTTGAAAGTATTTCTCAAAATCTACCTTCAAAATACAACCCTAAGACCAGTGCTTTAGCTTTGTTTTCTTGTTTGGCTACTACTCTGAATGCTATAAAGGAATATTTATAAATTAAATGGTTTCTATTATTATCCCCACTTACAAACCAAGATCTTTGTTGCCTCAAATTGTAGAGAAGTTAGATTTTCAAACCAAAAAAATAAAAACTAAAGTAGAACTTATAATAGTAAAGGATACTTTAGAAAGGTTTGAGGAGTTAGAGAAGATTAAAGAATCCTCAAATAATTTAGAAATTTATATCTTTTCTCAACCCCATCAAGGACCTGCTCAAGCAAGGAATTTGGGTATCAAAAAAAGTAGAGGTCAAATAATTTGTTTTTTAGATGATGATGCTGTTCCTTCGACAGAATGGTTGTTTCAGATTATAAACTCTTTTGAAACAGAATCTGCAGATATAGTGAGTGGAAAGATTCTTTCTTTAATAAGAGACACAAACTCTCTTCCTTATCTTCTGGAGAAGTCTGTTTATGTTCCGCAGAAAAGATTTGCTACCTGCAATATTGCTTATAAAAGAGAAGTGTTTAAGAAAGTTGGTTTATTCGATACACGCTTTAAATTAGCGAGTTGGGAAGATAATGATTTAGGAGTAAGAGCAAGGCTTAAAGGGTTTAAGCATGTGTATAATAAGAAAGCTATCGTTTTTCATTCCCACGAAGAAAATTTACAAGAATTTAAAGAAAAATGTATAAGAAATGGTAGAGGCCTATGTGTATTTACAAAAAAATATTTATTTAAGTATCCTCACTTAGTTGTATTCTTTTTGTTTTTGACTTTTAAAGGTATATTTTGGGTCAATTTTACATTTCTTTTTAAAGGATACTTGAAAAAAATTTTTTATCTTAAATTTTTATGGTCTTGGTATTCTTTAAAAGGTTTTATTAAAGAATGGTTTAGAAAATGAAGATTACAAAAAGAGTAAAAATCATGACAGGTTTTAAATGTAATGCTTTATGTAAATTTTGTTATTATAAAGAATTTTTATCTCAACCGAATTTTCCTCAAGAGAGAATAAAAAGAGATATTCTTTTTGCTTTGAAAAATGGAATAGAAAATATAGATTTTTCAGGAGGAGAGCCTACTCTTCATAAAAATTTACCTGATTTGATTTATTTTGCTAAGAAGAAAGGAGCAAAAAGCATTTGTATAATAACTAACGGTATAGCTTTAGCAAATTTGGAATATTATAAAAGATTGAAAGATGCAGGGTTAAATGAGACTCTTTTTTCTCTTCAAGGCTATGATGAACATTCTCACGATTTCATAGTAGGGGTAAAAAATGCTTTCTCAAGATTGATGAAGGCTTTGGAGAATGCTGTAAAATTAGGAATAAAAATAAGAATAAATTCTGTAATCCATAAACTGAATTACAAAAAAGCACTTACCATAGCTAAAATTGGAACACAATTTTCTCCTGAGCAATTCAACTTTATAAGCGTCAATGATTGGAAGCATGCAAAAAAGAGTTTTTCTAAATATGTGCTTTCTTATTCAGAGCTTGCTCCCTATTTAAAAGAAGCATGTGATTATCTTAGAGGATACTTAGAGAATATAAATATAAGATATGTTCCCTTTTGTTTTTTCAAAGATTATGAAAATTATATATGTGGACATCTTCAGGTAATGTTTGATCCTTTTGAATGGGATCCTTATGTAAGGGTGAGATTAGAAAAACACTATCCTCCTTTGATATGGATTCCAATGATAATTTATGGAATGATAAATCTCGATTTTAAAAGATTAGTTTCTTTAAATAAAAGAAGATTAATAAATGAATGTATTATAGAAGCCATTAGAAGGTATGGATATACTAAATCTAAAGAGTGTAAGAAGTGCAAATATTACTACCTATGTGATGGAGTAGAAAAGAAATATGCTCAGTATTTTGGTTTAAAAGAGCTAAAGCCCATTGAGGGCAAAATTATTGAAGAACCTTATTATTTTAGAAAACATCTTTTAAAGTATTTTTAAGCTATGAAGATAAAATTAATGAGAGAATTGGATCACTGGTTAGGTTTGCCTCTTTGTAGTATATGTGGGGTGTGGTGTAAATTAACTCAATTTTTTAAATTTAAGGAGAAAGTTTCTCAAAAGCCTAAACAGATTTTAATCTTAAAATGGTTTGGTATAGGAAGTATAGTATTGTTTTCTCCTTTTTTGAAAAGGATAAAAGAACATTTTCCAGAGAGCAAAATTATTTTTTTAACTTTCGAATCTCGTAGAGAAATTTTAGAACTACTTAAAATTTGCGATGAAATAAGGACTATTTCTGTAAAAAATATATTTAGATTTATAAAAGATGTTTTTTGTCAGCTTATGAAATTCGGTGTAAAAGGTGTAGATATCTGTATTGATTTAGAGTTTTTTTCTAAATTCTCTACCTTAATGTGTTTTTTGAGTGGAGCTAAAATGCGAATAGGATTTTATCTTCCTTTTTGGTGGAGAAATTCTATTATAAACTTTCCAGTTTATTTTAATCCTACCAAACACATTACGAGATCTTATAAGATGATATGTAGAGTTCTGGGGATAGATGTAAAAACTACTCTTTTAGAATTAGAAAAGATAGAATTTTCTTTATCAGAAAGATTGAAATTTATGGAAAAATTAAAAGAAAAGGGAGTTGAAGAAAAAGAGATCCTGGTAGTTATAAATCCTAATGCAGGAGAATTGGCTGGTTGTAGGAGATGGCCTAAAGAATATTTTGTAGAATTGATAGAAAATTTAGTTAAAATGGAAAAAATAAGAATAGTTTTTATAGGAACAAAAGCTGAATCTTTGTATGTTGAAGAGATAGTAAAAGGACTATCTACAAAAGCAAAAGAAAAAATTTTGGTGCTCGCAGGTCAGCTTAACATTAGAGAATTGGTTTTACTTATAAGCTTATCTAAATTGGTAATTACAAATGATTCTGGACCTTTCCACTTAGCTTATATGCAAAAAGTCCCTTCTATATCTATTTGGGGTCCGGGAACACCTCAATTATATGGAGTCAAAGACCCTTTGCATAAAATATTCTATTTAGATTATGATTGTAGTCCTTGTATTTATATGTACAGAACCGAGCCTGCTTTATTCTGTAGAGGAGAAATTCCTTGTTTAAAAAATATAAAACCTAAAGAGGTAATTGAAACAGCTTTTAAAATTTTGATGAATGAAGAAAAAAGTTAAAGAGATTTTTTTTATCTTCTTTTTGGTAGTTTCAGTAAGAATAATTCCTATTTTCGTAGGAGAATTTCTTTCTCCGGATGCGTGCCTTTACTTAGATATTGGAAGAAATTTATTTGAGGGTAAAGGGTTTATAACTACCTATAATTTTTATCAATTTTGGAAAGATTCTTCTTATCCAGCTTTCAGTTTTATGCATCCTATATTTTGTATTATTGCAGGTTTTTTATACAAACTCTTTAACACTATAAAAGCAGTTTCGATTTTTAATATGTTTATAACTTATCTTAATATTCTTTTAATTTATTATATCTTTGATTTTCTTTCTGAAAAAGTTCGGTTAATTGTATGTGCGCTTATAAGTTTTAATTATACTATGTTTGTTACTTCTCTTTTTCCATGGACAGAACAGCTTCATTTATTTTTTTTATTGCTTTCTTTTTATATATTCAAGAAATTTTCTTTTAAAAAAGTTTTTATTATAGGGATAATAATGGGCATAGCCACATTAGTTAGGGTAGCTAATGTTTATAATATATTTGGATATTTAATTTTCTTTCAACTCTTTTCTAAAGAACGGTTTAAAAATATTATTTGGTTTTGTGCAGGAACGTTTTTAATTCTTTTTCCTTATGAAGTTCTGTGTTTTATAAAATGCCATAAATTTTTTCCAGAATATTTATTAGCTACTAAATACTTTGGTCAAGCAAGATTATTTGGGGGAGAGTATTTTTATCAGACTCCAATTTTGCGTCCAAGCGTTAAATTTTCAATTTGGGGGGTTAGTTATCTTCTAATACAGACAACTCTTTTGAAAGTGAGAGAATTTATGAGGTTTTTTAATAGATATTTAGGTTTTTTCCTGTGGATATTACCTTTAGGTATTTATGCACAAATAAAATCGAAAAATAGAGACTCTCAAAATCTCTTGATTTCGTTGGTGTTTTTAATAGGTGTAATTAACTTTATTTTTTATTCTATTTCAGTGTGGTGGGAACCTCGGTTAGAGATTTATAGATATATTCTAATTCCTTATATTACCTTTATTATTTCAAGCATTTTTCTTTTTGAAAAAGTTCTTTTGTTAGAGGAGAACTACAAAAAGTTCTTTCTAAATTTTACTTTTTTAATTCTGTTTTTGATCAATGGATCAGAAATCTTGAAAACAAATTTATTTTATTTAAAAAATGCTAAAAAAATCAGACAGGAAATTATTCATAGAAAAAAGATGGTTGAATACTTAAATTTTTGTGTTCAACCAAAAGATAAGATAGCTACTTTAGAATATCAATATGCCTTTCCTTTAAAATGCAGTTTAGTATCTTTACCTGAAGGAAAAGTGTTAAACGAAGAAAATATCCAAAGATTTTTAGAGATTTATCACCCTAAGATTATTTGGCTTAAGAAGAGTTATCAAGATTTTTATTTACCTTTCTTAAGAACCTATAGAAAAGTAGAGTTACCTCTTGAATTATCAAAAGATTATACCGTATTAATGCTTGCTGATTAATTTTAATTCAAAATTTTTATGCTAAAATAAGGAAACTATGGGAGATATTCTTATAAAAGGAGCAAGAGTCCATAATCTAAAGAATATAGATTTAAAGATCCCCAGAAACAAACTTATAGTAATAACAGGTTTATCAGGTTCAGGAAAATCTTCATTGGCTTTTGATACTATTTATGCTGAAGGACAACGTAGATACGTTGAGAGTTTATCTAGTTATGCTCGTCAGTTTTTAGAGCAACTTCAAAAACCAGATGTAGATTTTATTCAAGGGTTATCTCCTACAATCTCTATTGAACAAAGAACTTCAGGAGGGAATCCCAGATCGATTGTAGCTACTCAAACTGAAATTTATGATTATTTAAGAGTCCTTTTTGCAAGAGTTGGCACACCTTTTTGTCCAAACTGCAATATTCCTATTACTGCTCAGACTACAGATCAAATAGTAAAAAGGATAATGGATTTAGGTGAAAATAAAAAGATTTATATTTTGGCTCCTTTGGTTAGAGGAAGAAAAGGTGAATACCAAACTTTATTTAAAAAGATTCAAAAAGAAGGTTTTTTAAGAGTAAGAGTAGATGGCATTTTTTATGAACTTCCTGCCAAAATAAAGTTAGAAAAATATAAGACACACAATATAGAGGTAGTTGTAGATAGATTAATATTAAGGAAAGATATAAAATCCAGATTAACAGATTCTGTAGAGACAGCTTTAAAATTAGCTTCAGGTTTAGTTTTAGTCTTAGAACAAACAGATTCTGAATTTAAAGAGCATATTTTTAGTCAAAAGTTAGGATGCCCTGTATGTGATTTTAGTTTCCCAGAATTAGAACCCAGGAGTTTTTCTTTTAATTCTCCGTATGGAGCATGTCCTGTATGTAAGGGTTTGGGCACAAAATGTGAATTCGACCCAGATTTATGTATTCCAGATAAATCTAAATCTATAGCTGAAGGAGCTATTGAACCTTGGAGAAGAGGTGGAAGAGGTTACATAATGTATTACAGAGCTCTTTTAAGAGAGTTATCAAGAGAATTAGGGTTCAGTTTATATACTCCTTTTAAAAAGCTCCCCAAAAAAATTCAGCAAGCAATCTTATATGGATGTGATGTCTGGATATGGGGTAAACCTTTTGAAGGATTAATTCCTCATTTAGAAAGAATATTTAATGAGACAGATTCTGATTATTTAAAACAAGAATTAACTAAATTTATGTCAGATTTACCTTGCCCAGAATGTAAAGGTCAAAGATTGAGAAAAGAAAGTTTGTCTGTATATATAGAAGGAAAAAACATTGCAGATATTATAAAGATGAGTGTATCTGAAGCCTTAGAATTTTTTAATAATTTAAAATTAGAAGGAGAAAAGCATGAAATCGCTAAAGACATAATAAAAGAGATAATAAAAAGATTAAAATTTTGTGAGGAGGTAGGTTTAGATTATATTACTTTAGATAGAAAATCTCAGACTCTTTCTGGAGGAGAAGCTCAACGTATAAGATTAGCTACTCAATTAGGTTCAGGTTTAGTGAATGTGATTTATATCTTAGATGAACCCACAATCGGTCTACACAAAAGAGATAATATAAAACTCTTAAATACTCTAAAAAAACTAAGAGACATGCCCAATACTGTTATAGTAGTCGAACACGATGAAGATACAATCAGAAATGCAGATTTTATAGTAGATTTAGGACCTGGAGCTGGAAAAGAAGGAGGGTATGTAGTATTTGCAGGCACAAAAGATGAATTTATGAAATCAAATACTCTTACAGCTAAGTATTTAAAAGGAGAATTAAAAATAAAGACTCCTCTAAAAAGAAGAGATTACAAAAATAAACCCTGTTTAATTTTGGAAGGATGTCAACACAATAATTTAAAGAACATAACTGTAAAATTTCCATTAGGAGTCTTTATATGCGTGACAGGAGTTTCAGGGTCTGGTAAATCTTCATTAATAACTGAGACTCTTTACAAGGCTTTGGCTAAAAAATTATACAATTCTAAAGAAAAACCAGGTAAATTTAAAAGTTTAAAAAATGCAAATTTAATAGATAAAGTTCTTTTAGTAGATCAATCACCTATTGGAAGGACTCCTCGCTCAAATCCAGCTACTTACTCTGGAGTATTCACTTACATAAGAGAGTTATTCTCTAAATTACCAGAAGCCAGAATCAGAGGTTTTAAACCTTCAAGATTTAGTTTTAATGTAAGAGGAGGAAGATGTGAAGCTTGTCAGGGAGAAGGAGTTAAAAAAATTGAGATGCATTTTTTGCCTGATGTGTATGTAGTATGTCAAGAGTGCAAAGGAAAAAGATTTAATGAAGCTACATTAAAAGTAAAATATAAAGGATATTCAATAGCTGATGTTTTAGAAATGAGTGTATCAGAAGCCTATGAATTATTTGAAAATATTCCTCAGATAAGAAACATATTAAAGACTTTAATAGATGTAGGTTTAGGTTACATACAGTTAGGACAGCCAGCTACCACCTTATCAGGAGGTGAAGCTCAAAGGTTAAAGTTAGCTTCTCAATTGAGGAAGAAAGCTACAGGCAAAACTTTGTATATATTAGATGAACCTACTACAGGTTTACATTTTGCAGATGTTGAAAAACTTATAAATGTATTACAAAAACTTGTAGATAAAGGAAATACAGTTATTGTTATTGAACATAATTTAGACGTTATAAAATGTGCAGATTACATAATAGATTTAGGTCCTGAAGGAGGAGATGAAGGAGGTTATTTGGTAGCAACAGGTTCTCCAGAAGAGATTATAAAAGTGCCTTCTTCTTATACAGGCAGATTCTTAAAAGAAAAGTTATCTGAAGAAAAAGTAAGCTTATGAGAAAGATATTTTTTTTATTTTTATTTTTAATGATAACATTAGTTCAAACTTTTGGAGATGAAATGCAAGACTTTTATGTTGCTCAAAAAGCTTTTGAGGATGGTTTCTATAAAGTCTCTTTAAGATATTTTGAAGATTTCATTTCTAAATACCCTGATTCAGAACTAATCTTAAAAGCTAAAATCTACAAGGCAAAATGCTTAATAAAACTCAAAGATTATTTTTCAGCTAAAGAATTTTTAGAAAATATGATAAAAGAGAGTTTATCAAACCCTTTATTGGATGAAGTATATTATCTTCTTGGAAGGATAAACTTTGAAGGGAAGAACTTTACAGAAGCTCAGAATTATTTTTTAAAAGCTATTAATTCTAAATTCCAAACAGATTTTGATGCTTTAAGCTATTATTCTTTGGGAGAGATAAAAGCTCTATATAAGAGTTTTGAAGATGCTCTTAAATTTTATAGAAAAGCTTTGCAGCTCTCAAAAGACAAAGAGCTTGCTGAAACTATATATATAAAAATATTTTCTATTCTATATGAAAAAAAAGATTTCCCAAAGTTGAAAAAGATACTCAAAGAATATGAAAAAAGACTTTCAGATAAAGTCTTTAAGGATTATTTTATGTTTTATAAAGCTGAGCTCTCTTTCTGTTATGATAAAGACTATAAGAAAGCAGAAAGATTATTTTTAGATGTAATTAAGATTACTGAAAACCAAGATATTAAAGATCTGAGTTTGAGTAGATTGATAGATATCTTTTGTAAAGAATCAAGATTTAAAGAAGCCCAAAATTTAATTGAAAAGATTTTTGATCCAGAGTTAAAGATACTTAAAAGAGCAGAGCTTTATTTTAATCAAAAAAGATACAATGAATCTCTAAAATTTTATGAAGAGCTTATAAAAAAAGCCAAAGATAAAAGAATTTTGGCTTCTGCTTTTTTAGGAAAAGCTCAGAATCTGGAGGCTTTGGGTAGGTACAAAGATGCTATTATGATATTTGAAAAGATTATAAATGAATTTCAAGATTTAAAAGATATTACTCAAGAAGCTCATTATAGATTAGGATGGATGTATTTAAAAATTTCAAATTTTAAGAGAGCTATTCAGGAGTTTAAAAAAGTAGGTTTATATTCTTCAGATCCTATTATAAAGATAAGTGCTGATTGTCAGATTGCAGATGCCTATCAACAAGTAGGAGATTTCGATAAAGCTTTAGAAATTTATGATAATATTTTAAAGACCTATCCTAATAATATCTATTCAGACTATATCCAGTTTCAGATAGGAAATGTATTTTTAAAAATGAAAGAGTTTAATAAGGCAATATTAGCTTTTAAGATTTTAGAAGAAAGATTTCCAAATTCTATTTTTTCAGATGAAGCTCTTTACAATCAGGCTCTTTGTTATTATTTAGTTTCAGATTTTTCAAAAGCAAAAGATCTTATCAAAAAATTCATAGAAAAATACCCTAAGACTCCACTTAGATTAGAGGTTTTGTATCTTTTAAGCCAAATCTATTTTCAAGAAAAAGATTACAAAAGATGTGAAGAGATTTTAGACAAGATAATAAAGGAGTTTTCTGTTGAAGAAGAATTAGTCCAAGAAGCATACTTTAATAAAGGATTGTGTAAATTTTTGAGAGGAGAGGTTCTAAAAGCTGTAGATTATTTTAAAAAGATAAAAGATGAGCTTCCTAATATTCAGAAAGCCAGAATTCTTTTATGGTTAGGAGATTATTACTTCAAAGAAGAGAAATTTAATTTAAGTAAAAAATATTATAAAGAGATTTTAAATCTTCCTACAAAAGAATACAGGCTCCAAGCTTTGCTTAACATAGGTTACTTGGAATTAGAAAGAGGCAATCTCAAAGAGAGCAGAGAGTTTTTTAATAAAGTCTTAGAGAATAAAGGAGATTTACAAAAAAGGATCCAAGCAGAGTTAGGTCTATTAGAAATATACGCCCTTCTTCAAGATGAAAAAAAACTCAGTGAGTTAGCTGAGCAACTTTTAAAAGAAACAAAGAAAGATCCTTTAATTATCCAAAGAATAGCAGATACTTTAAAAGAGGCAGGTTACTTAGATAAAGCTATTCAGTTTTATAAGATTTACTTAACTAAAGAGCAAGATTTTAAAATTTACTTATCTTTGGCAGATTGTTATTTAGAAAAAAAAGATTTAGACCAAGCTTTAAAAAATTATTTTAAAGTCGTATATTTGTGGCCTCAAGAAAAAGAAGCAGTATTTAAAGCATATCTTAATATAGCTGAAATCTACAAAATGAAAAATGATTTAAAAAATGCTTTAAGTATTTATAATAAAATTGAGATGTTAGGCAATGATTATAAAAAAATAGCTTTAGAGAAAGCCCAAGAAATAAAAGATATTTTAAAGAAAAGGAGGAAAAGATGATTAACATAATTTTAAAAGGCGGCTTAGTAATGTATCCAATAATTTTGTGTTCTATACTGAGTTTAGCTATTATTATAGATAGACTTATATTTTATCAAAGTGCAAGAAAAGACCCTAAAAAATTAATAGAAGAGTTAAAGGAACTTGTAAGTAAAGGAAAGGTAAAAGAAGCTTTAGATAGGTGTGATAAGGAAAATACCCCTTTAGCTAAAGTTTTAAAAGCAGGCATCTTAAAATATGACCAAACAAGAGAGATAATAGAAGAGAACATGAAGGAATCTGCTTTATATGAAGTACCTCGTTTAGAGAGGCATTTATCTTTTTTAGCTACAATCGCTCATATTTCACCTTTATTAGGATTGTTGGGTACAGTTTTGGGTTTAGTTAGATGTTTTCATACTATAGAATTAAAACTTTTGAATGTAGGTTTTATTAATCCTCAGGAGTTAGCAGGTGGTATTTGGGAAGCTTTACTTACTACAGCTGCAGGTTTAATAGTAGCAATACCTAGTTACGTAGCTTACAATTACTTTGTATATAAAGTTAATTTTTTAACTTCAGAGATAGAAAGATTAGCCAATGACTTTGTAGCTTTCTTAACAGAAGAGATAAGATGATAGTTTTAAAAAGAAAAATAAGATTAGAAGAAGGTTTAAAACAAATAGATATAGCTCCCTTAGTAGATATTATTCTTCAGTTGTTAATCTTTTTTATGTTAACTTCTCAGTTTGTAGTCCAGTTAGGTTTTCCAGTAAATCTTCCAAAAGCTGCCAGCTCTCAACTTTTAAAAGAAATTCAAATCATTTTAACTCTCACTAAAGAAGGTGTTGTCTATTACAAAGGTAAACCTGTAAGTTTAAAAGAGTTAGAAGATTTGTTAAAGAAGAATAAAGAACATTCTGTATTCATAAAGGCTGATAGATATTCAAAATTTGAGGATGTGGTAAAAATTTGGGATTTATGTAGAAAGATAGGAGTTAGAAAAATTCACATAGCTACTCAAAAAAAGTGAAATTAAAATACATTGGATGTAGTGTATTTTTATTCTCAATATGCTTTATATTATTTGATATAAAAATAGATAAAATTGAGCAGATTCAAACTCATCTCTATTTCTGGGGTGCATTTTCAAAAGGTGAAATTATTGAGAATAAAAAAGAATTAAAAAAGATAACCAGTAATCTTTTTATTCCTTCTCAATTTTTAGAATATGTTTTTATAAAAAAAATTTGTCTTCCCAAATTAAAATTTGAAAAAAAAGAACCTTTAGTTAAAGCAAAACTCCCTTCATCTAAAAAGAATTTACTATTCACATTAAAATTACCTTCCAATGAAAGTTTTACTTGTAGTTTTCCTTCTGAATTGGAGTTTTCTTTGCTGATTTCTAACTTTGGGATAGTAAAAATGATAAAGAAATTTAATTATACTCTGTGTCCTCATATAGATAGGATTGCAGAAAGTTTTCTAAGAAAACAAATTTTTGAGAAGAAAAAAGAAGATTATTGGAGACAAGTTAAATTAAAATTAAAATGATAAGTTTAACCTTTTCAGAGTTCACAACAGCTATTTTAATGGTCTCTATTGCATTTTTTTCTCTTTTATGGCTGTTAGAGAAACCACCATCAAATAACACTATCAATATAGATGAGAAAAAAATTTATAGATGTCAAATCTGTGGATACACTTATTTTTCTAAATCTATAGGTAGGTTTTCTATATGTCCTTTATGCAAAAGTATAAATGTTAGAGATCAAAATTAAGATTTTAATTTGGTGCTCTAAAATATTTTATGTTAATTCTTAACAACCTAAATAAAAAGAGCTATACCTTCCTTAAAAAGGAAAGAAGAGTATAGCCCTGTAAAACAACTTCGACTTTGAACCTAGTAAAAATTTACCTCTAAGATGGACTGGTTAAGAGCATTTTGCCAAAAGATATTCTGGGAGAATATGAGAAGCAAGGTAAAACAAATGATAAAAAAAGTATTTAGAATACAGTCTGAATAAGAAATTGGAACTATTTTGGAAGTAGGAAGATACCAGCATACTCAAAGGAAAGGCTACAGAAATATTATTACTCAAGAACTCTTATGACCCATCTTTGCGGAGCAATCAATAATCTTTTAATCCCTCGTTCAAGAAAAAGAATTAAAGTTTAAACTATTAGATAAGTATAAAAAGGTTGGATGGGTTGATTATGCAATTCTGGAGTATTTTTAAATGGCCAATTCACCAAGAAAACAGCTAAATTCTTCCATAATTCATTTTCTGAATCAAATATAAGTCATCAAACAGTATCAAATATCTTAAAAAGAATAGACAGTTTAGTTAATCGATTCTTAAAAAAACAATATGTAAATATCTTCTCAAGACAAAAGAAAAAAAATCTGTAATATTTGCCATAAGTATAAAAGAAGACTTAAACAATACAAACTTTTTCTTTGATTTAAAAGAAAAGGGGGTAAAAGGAGAAAACTAAAAATGCTTAGAGGCAGATTTTAGAGAATAAAAAGAGTGCAGAATAAGAGTTATTTTAAAATTGATTTAAATTTTTGGCTGTTTTATAATTTAAAGAAAAAGGAGGTGATGACAATGAAAAAATTTTTCTTAATAATAGCAATATTTCTTTTTCTTTCATTAAATTTTTCTTCTTTTCCTCAAGAAAGCCTCACAATCACTACTTATTATCCTTCTCCAACAGGAATATATAAAGAATTAAGAGCAAAAAGAATGGCTATTGGAGATAATTTTTACAAAAGTGCTGATTATTGTTGGGAAGGTGGGTGTACTCAACATTTTGAAGATGATTTAGATTTAGCTGTGGAAGGTAAAGTAAGTATTGGCACTTCTAAAGTTGTAGAGGAGGATGATTTGATAAAAGATACTCAATTTTCTTTAAAAGGAAATTTTAAAATAAAAGATGGATGGTTATATATTAAATGTGAAAAAGGAAAAAGTTGTGGAATAATTACCCAGAAAGGAGCGAAATTATATCCTGGAAATACGGGAAGGACTTGGCATGTAACTTGTTGTTCTAAAAAAGACAACTCTTCTTGTAAGGATGCTGAGCTTTTTTGTATAGATAATCCAGAGGAAGGTGGAGGCAAAGGATGTGAAAAGAGTTATTTTAGAGTAAAACACGATGGAGATGTGGTAATTGGAAGAAGTGATTTAGTAGAGGTTGGAGATAGATTAATATTGAAAGGTAAGGACAAAGTAGATTTGTTTTGGATTAATGTTAATGAAAGTGAAATAGGCGATCCTCCTACAAATCCTCATGGAGGAAACGTAATAGGTATGAGACATACTTCCTCTGTAAATTCACGTGAGGTATATATTCTAGGAAAAACTCATATTGGAAATCCTTATCTTAACGTTGGCTGGTTAAAATTTGATCTTATAGTTTCCAAAGATCTAATAGTAAAAGGGGTTATTAAAGGAGAAGAGGCTGATATAGCAGAGTATGTTGAGTGTTCAGAATGTGAACCTGCAGATGTGGTAGTGATTAATCCTGATGGAGGTTTTTCTAAATCTATTTTTCCTTATGATACAAAAGTAGCAGGAGTGATCTCTAAAAATCCTCAAATTGTACTAGGAGAAAAGAAAATTAAGTTAAAAAAGAAAAGTAAAGAATTTAAACTCTTAGCATTGAAAGGAATAGTATTTTGTAAAGTAACTAATGAAAATGGACCTATAAAAAGAGGCGATTTATTAGTTACTTCTTCAAAACCTGGCTATGCAATGCGAGCAGATTTAAATAAGTTAAAACCAGGAATGGTGGTAGGTAAAGCTTTAGAAAATTTTGATAAGGAAAAAGGTGAAATTTTAATTCTTATAGAATGAAGAAATTTTTTATTTTTCTGATCATTTCTCCTTTTATGTACAAAAAAGATGATGAAGAAATATACACAGAGTGGAGTTGTAGTTGTTGTACCGCAACATGCTCCTTTCTGCATATAAAGTAGAATAAAAGTAGAGAAAGTGTTAAAGATTAAAGAAGAACGTTACTGTAAAGGTTCAAGGAGAGATTAAAATAGAAGAAAAAACTCTGGAGAGAGATCAGTTTTTTCTAAAATTACACGAATAAAAAGCTCTATCTGAATTAAAAATTATTCTAATCTATGCAAATTCTTCTAAAAGTTTTAGGAAAAGAATAGAAAAGATTTTCAAACCCTACAAGAATTAATGAACAAAAACTTAATATCTTATAAACGAACAAAATACCAGATACTTAAAGGATCCTTACAAAGCAAGCTATGCAAGAGCAAAAGTAGAAGTATTAGAACACCTTAATTTGGTAAAATATCTATTCTCTATAAAGGAAGAAGACTTAAAATATAGAAAAATTGACTCTTTTAAAGACATCAAAGAAAAAGAACGTTCTTTAGAAGAAAAACTCTTTACAAGGTGACATTTCTATTTTGCAAAAGGTGACATTATTATATTGCGGTAACATTTTTTAAATTAAAGGCACTGTAAAATATTTTGTGTAAATTCTTGACAACCTAAATAAAAGGGCTATACCCTCCTTAAAAAGGAAAGGAGATGTATAGCCCTATGAAACAGCTAAACTTTGAACGTGGAAAAATTTACTATTAAGATGGGCATCTAACCAAGATTATCTTACCAAAAGAGATATTCTGACAAGATATAAAAAGCAAGGCAAAGCAAATAATAAAAAAAGTATTAGAATACAGCCTGAATAAGGAATTAGAATCCATATTAAAGGCAGAAATATCAGCGTACAGAATTAAGAACAGGTTATCGTGATGGTTACTATAAGAGAACTCTAATTACTCATTTAGTAGGAAGAATTGATAATTTTTTAGTAACACGGACAGGGAAGAAGATAAAATTTAGACTTTTAGAAAAATATAAAAGAAGACTGAATGAATTTGACTATGCAATATTAAATTGTTTTCTAAATAGTTAGTCTACTAGGAAAACAGCTAAATTTTTCTATAATTTCTTCTCTGAATCTGTTATAAGCTGCCAAACAGTATCAAATATTTTAAAGAGAATTGACAGCTTAGTAAATCTATTCTTAAAACAAACAATAAAGGAATGACTATCTCTTCCTGATTGTAGATGCCAAGTATATAAAGATATCTTCCCAAAACAAAAGAAAGAAACCTGTAATAATTTGCTATAGGTATAAAAGAAGGTTTATCTTATGGAAATCCTTTATTTTAAGATAGCATCTGGTGAAAATGAAATAAACTATACAAACTTTTTCTTTGATTTAAAAGAATAAAAGCTTGGAAGGGAAAAACTTAAAAATGCTCATCTGTGATGGTAAAAAGCAATAAAATCTGCCTTTTTATTTGTATATCCCAAACAAGGATATTCAAATATGCTCTATTCACTATGCAAGAAAAGAGTACTAATTTAAATTAAAATACTGAACAGGGCTTAAAGATGGAAAGAAGCGCAAATAGGGTTATTTATCTTTTAGTTGATAAGGTTTAACAAAAACAATAACTCTAACTATGGAGGGTATAGCCTTTATGAATTTACACAATTTTGTTGACAATACCAAATTTATTAATAATTGATTTAAATTTTTGGCTGTTTTATAATTTAAAGAAAAGCTGATATTGCTGAAAATTTTCTGGTAAGAGGAAAAGTAAAGGAAAGGCGATATAGTGGTTTTAGATTTATCTTCAAAGGAAGGTCTAACCAAACTAAAAAAATCCTACTCTCCTTTAGTTATAGGAATTATCTCCAAAAATCCTTCAATTATAATTGAAGGTAGAAAAGGGGGAATTATAAACCCTATAGCTTTAAAAGGAGTAGTTCTTGCAAAAGTAATAGGACTGGTAAAAAAAGAGGATATTTTAGTTACATCTGACAGGGAAAGTTACAGCATGAAAGCAGATCTTAAAAAGAGTGGTTCTCCTACTCAGATAGTGGGAATAGTTTTGGATGATTTTGAGGAAAGGAAAAGAAAAGAAAAATAAAAGTTTTGTGAAATAAAGAAAGGGGGAGGAGATGAAATATTTAAAAATTATTTTATTTTATTTTATTCTAACAATAACAGGATTATCTTCAAAAGTTAAAGCCTGCACAAATACACGCTCCTGTCCTAGCTATTGTAGCAATCATAAATATTATGATGCACCTGACCAGTCATGCACATATTCTCCAGGATGCTGTGGAGTTTGTTGTGGTGAGTATGGATGTTGGTGTTGTAGAGGATATTCCTGTTCCTGTGCTACACCCTGTACACCACCCCCTTGCCCTTATAAGCATGTGGGAACTGATTCGGATGCAGATGGATATGATGTTGAGTGTGATGACTGCGATGATAAAAATCCTCTGGTTAATCCTGGAGTAAGCAATCCTTATTGTGATTGTAACCCTTCAACTCCTTCTGAACATCCTTCTACCTCTGGTATTCCTGAAACTACTGCTTGTGAATGTGAAAAAACAGATTGTTTTGATGAGGAGTGTGAAGTTACAACTTGTGTAAAATTTAAAGACGGTTGTTTATGTCAGGATGGCTATGATAATGATTGTGATGGCAAGATAGATCTTGATGATTCTGATTGTCCTCGGATAGGATATGATTGGGTAGTAGCAAGAGATACAACACTATCTAAGAATTTGAATGTAAATGGGTTATATGTTATTTCAGGCACATTAATTGTAGACGGAGTTACCCTAATAGTAAGTAAAGACAGAGGTATACATATATCAGGTGGACGCATAAAGCTTAAAAATGGAGGTCGTATAGAAATAAGGTAAGAATTGATTAGAAGCCTTCTTTTTCTTTTTTTCTTTCTTTTCCCTATCTTTTTATTTGCTTCAAATACTGATATTTTGGTATTTTCTCCTCATCCTGATGATGTCACTTTATGCTGTGGAGGAACAATTGCTAAAGCATGTAAATTAAAGGAAAAAATAAAAGTTGTTTTTATAACTAATGGAGATGCTTATTCTAAAGCAGCTTCATTTTTAGCAAAAAAAGAAGAAAGAAATCTTATATCCAGTGATTATATTAATTTAGGTAAAATTCGTCAGAAAGAAGCAATAAAAGCAGGGAAAGAATTAGGTTTAAGAAAAAGTGATTTAATTTTTTTAAGTTATCCTGATAGGGGTATTAAGTTTATCTGGGAGGAAACTTGCAGGGATTATTATTCACCATTTACTTGCAGAAATACTTCTCCTTATAGTTTAACTTATAAAAGAGCAAAGAAAGGTTATAATAAGAAAAATCTACTTTTAGATATTGAAGAGATTATAGAAAAATTTCGTCCTAAAAAGATTTATACTCCCTCTCTTTTAGATACTCATCCAGACCATGCTTCAACAACGAAATTTGTGCTTTTAGCTTTGGATGAATTGCGAAATAAAGGAGAAGAGTGGGTAAATTCTATAGAAATATTTTATTATTGCATTCATAAACCTGAAGGAAAAACTTTAACTTTTTCTAATTATGAAGAGGATATAACCAAATTTAAAAAGCAGAAGGCTTCAGCTTTAAATAAACATCTCAGCCAAGTTTCTTTTAATAGTAAATTTTTTCAAAGTTTTATCCAAGATAAAGAAGAATTCTGGACAACTAAAGGTATTACATCTGAGAAGTATTTAAAATATGTAGAAAAAGAGTGGGAGAAACTGGGTAATATTATGCACAAGAAAGGTTATAATGTTAATCTTGCCCCTGTTGCAGACATTGCACAAAATATTAACTGCTTGGATAATTCTCTTTTAAGAAAAGAGCGTATTTATTCTCAAAATCCCTATGTAGTAAGTCGTCTTGTTCAATCTATAGTTAAAGGAATGAATAACGCAGGTATAATAGCAGTGGTAAAACACTTTCCTGGGGTAGGAAAAGAAAAAACTGATTCTCATTGGCGTTTACCCAAAATTTTTCTTTCAAAAGAAGAGTTACATGCAAGATATCTTTTACCTTACAAAGAATTAATTAAAAGTGGGCTTGATTTTTGGATAATGACTGCACATGCAGTTTATCCACAGATAGATTATAAACCGGCAAGTTTTTCCTATAAAATTACTACCCAACTTTTACGTAAGGAATTGGGATTTAGAGGGATAATCATTACTGATGAGTTAAATGTTATGCAGGCTGTCAGAGAATATTTTTTTCAAAGAAAAAGAAAGTTTTCTGTGGCTGATGCAGCACTTTATGCATTTAAAGCAGGAGCTGATTTGGTTTTAGTTTATGTAATTCCTGAAGAGACAGAAAAGGTAATTAAAAAAATAATTGAAAGAGTTGAAGAGGCAGTAAAGAGAAATGAGTTTGAAGAAAAGATTATAGATGTTTCTCTTGAAAGAATACTAAAAGAAAAAGAAAAAATTTTTCATAAACCTTTAAGGCATTATTTAAAAAAGATGAGTCTTAAAGAAAAAATTGCTCAAAAAATTGTCGTAGATGTATATAACAAAAAACAGATTAAAATAGTTAAAAAATATGGAATAGGAGGGATTCATCTTCGTTCTCCTTCTTTAGTTTCACAAATTCAAAATAATGTTAAAGTTCCTTTATTTGTAATTGCTTTACATGAAGGAGGAAAAGTAAAAGAACGGGGATTGCATATTAGTACAAGAAGTGCTTATTTGACAGGAAAAGAATATGAGAGATTACTTGTTAAAGAAGGAAAGTTAAATTATTTTAGTGGAAGTTGGATTCCTTACAATAAGAACAATAACCTACCAGAATTAAGTAGAAAACTTCGTTATGAATCTTTACTTTATTTAGAAAAGGTAATAAATGAATTAATTGAGTTGTTTTCACAGGAAAAAATAACCAAAAATCCTTCAGGCATTTCTCCTCTCAGTTTTTATTCTTATGGTATTGAAATTAAACCTTATAGAGAATGCCCTTTTGAATGGTTTAAAAGGTTTCCTTCGATTGATATGGCTGAATATGCCTATTTTTTTCTAAGAGATATATTTAATCGATCCCCTCCTCCTTTGTATTTAGGGGTAAAAGGTAATTCTTGTTGGAAAAATTCAGTTGTTTTTTATTTAAGAACATTAAGAAGAGAGATAAGAAAAGAAATAAAAAAGAATATGTCCTTTTTTCCTCGTGTGCTTTGTTTAGCTACTCATCCTGATGATGAAGATGGTTTGGCTCTTTTGTATCTTAAGAAAAAATTTAACTGTCAAACTTATATTCTTTTAGCTACACAAGGAGAAGGAGGATATAATGAAATTTTGCCTGTATTTGATAATGATTTAGGTTTTTTACGTATGGAGGAGGAAGAAAAAGCTGCTTCTATATTGGGAGTAAAAAAAGTTTATTATTTGAGAGCCCCTGATTTCGGATTTACCTCTTCTTTAAATAAAGTATGGAAAAAATGGGATAAGAAAAAACTCCTTAAGAAATTGGTGTATTTTTATCGCCTAATTAAACCACATATAATTATTACAAAACATACTCCTTATGATACCCATGCCCAACATCGCGCTTTTCTTACTTTAGCAAAAGAAGCTTTTAAGTTAGCCGGTGATCCTAAAACTTATCCGGAAATGATAAAAGATGGAGTTTCTCCTTATAAACCACTTAAATTTTATGAAAGAGGTAGAGGAAAATTTACAATTGATAAAAAGGTTTATTTTCAGTTAGCCTTAAAAGCTTTAAAACAACATAAAACTCAAGGAGATTGGAAATGGATGGAAAAATTTTATAATTCACAGCCAATGAGAGTCTCTTATAAACTGGTAGCTTCAAATAGTAAGTATTCCTGCAATGATTTTATCTGTCCAGAAGAGATAGAAAAAATAAAAATGGAATCCAATTCAAGCAGGGATATTCTGCCTTCAGGAATTATGGGAATTAAAATAACCTCAAACCATATAGGATTGATAGAAAAAAGAGATAATACATTATTTTTGGCTTTAAAAATGTTAGGGTGTGATGTAACCAGAATAGATGAGAAAATGTTGAAAGGAGGAAATATCTTTCAATTTGATACTATTGTTATAGCACGCAACAGTTATCGTTACTCTCCTTCTTTATCTGAAGCAAATAAACGTTTACTTTCTTTTGTAAAAGGTGGAGGGAGATTGGTAGTTTTTGCTCAGTCAAAAGATTTTGCTTCTTATGCTCCTTATCCTCTTAAAATAGAATTTGTTCCTGTTGAAGAAGATAGTAAAATTCATATTCTTTCTCCAGATAATTCTTTATTTAATTTTCCTAATAAAATATTCTCTTCTGATTTTAATAACTGGATTGGTCAGAAAGGATTATTTTTCCCTGTTAAGTATTCCTCTCAATATATCCCTTTAACTTCTGTTTACGCAGGTAAAAAGATAATTAAAGGAGGTCTTTTAGTTGCTTATATTGGTAAAGGAGTTTATATATTAACTTTTTATGATTGGTTTCGTCAATTGAGACATTTCCATTTGGGTGCTTATAAAATTTTAGCCAACTTAGTATCTAGTGAAGAATAATTTTGTAGATATACTTTTAGTTATTTTTATATTAACAGTGAGCTTTATTTTTACAGAGTCTATAGGTATTCATAATTACGGAGATTCTCCCTCTTACCGTTTAATGATTAAGTCTCTTATTTATGATAAAGACTTGATTCTGGATAAAAAAGATATCCAAAGATGTAAAAAAGATAAAGATAGACTTAATGGAACTTATGTTTTTATTGATAAAGAAGGGAAGATAAAATATGGCAAACCTTTACTTTATCCTCTTATTGCTTTACCTTTTTTCTTTATTTTCAAAACCTTTGGTTTAAGTTTGCTAAATAGTCTGTTTTTGGGAGGAAGTATTATATGTGGATTTTGCTATTTAAAGAAATATTTTAATAGATTCTATAGTTTAATTTTAAATCTATTATTCTTTTTTTGTAGTTATATTCCTTTTTATACTGGTTGGATGACACCTGATGAAATGATTTTTTTTGCTTGTTGCTTGGTTATGTATCTAATCCTTTCAAAGAATAAACCAGAATTAGCCGCATTTGTTATAGGAGCAGTTACTTCTGCAAAAGTAATATTTTCTTTATTACTTATCCCTCTTTTTACTGTCTTAATAGAGGAAAAAGCATATAGAAGATTAAAAAATACATTATGTCTGTATTTAATAGGGCTTTTAAGTATGCTAATTCTGACATTTATATTTTTGGGAAAAGTTTCTCCTTATGTTGAAACCAGTGGGTATATACCTGCGCAAACTAAGCCTTATTCTACAGAAGAAGATATTAAAAATTCTTTAATTATTGTCCCCTCCTTATTTATAGGAATTTATTTTACCAGCTGGAATTTGTTCTTCAGAAATCTTTTAAATTTTTTTATCGGAAGATTTACAGGAGTAATCTGGTATGCTTTTCCTGCATTTGTTTGTATTATATTTTACCTTTTATCTGTGCAAAAAATGAGGAAAAAAGAAAAAAATATTGGCATCAGTATTATACTTGCAGCTTTTTTTCTTGTTCTTATTCTTGTCATTTTGCGACCTTTAAATTATTTTGGAGGAAAAGATTTTATCGGCAATAGATACTATTTTATTCTTCCTGCAATGCTTTTTTTGCCTTTAAAGAAAATACATCCATACAAATTAATATTACTTTTTTCCTTAGGTTTTATAGTAACTTTTCCTATCTTAAAAACTGAGCTTTTATCAAAAAATAGAGATTTTTTTTATTCACCTTACATATTTAAACACAGTGCTTATACCTGCAGTTTCCCTCTTAAGTATGCTCCTTTAGAAATTTCTCAGATAGAATCATTTATGGTTTATAAATTGAAACTTTCAAAGAATACTTTTGTTTATTTACCTTGTGGAATGAAAAAGCGAAAAAAAGAAGAAATACTTATTACACCGAATCAAGAAGTGGTAATTGTTTGTCAAAAAAAGTGTGGATTTTTAAAATTATCTTCAGAAAGACAAAGTATTATTTTACATCCACAAATTATATTAAGAGATAGAATACATCACCAATATAAAACATTTTATTATTTTAAACCAAATAAACAAATGTGGTTAAAGTTATTCTTTTAATATCAGCTTTGTAAATTCCAAAATGATTTTTGCAATTACTCTGATTTTACCTCCTGTGGGATTTCCAAATTTTCTTTTATGGTGTTCAACTGGTACTTGAAGAAAAAAATAATCATTGATTTTAAAAAGTTTGTAAAATATTTCAAAATTTATGATTCCTCCTTTTGATTTTAAATTAAGTCTTTTTAATATTTTTGCTTTAAATAATTTAAATCCGCAGTTTATATCCTTAATATTTCTTTTCAATAGTAAACATGCAAAATAATTTCCTATTTTGCCTAATATTCTTCTGTAAATATTATCCTTTCTTTCTTTCCGATATCCTAAAATAAAATCATAATTGTGTCTTTTGTCCCAAAAAGTATATAGACTGTTTATTTTAAATTGTCCATCAGCATCCATAAGGAGAATGAATTCTTTATTAGCATATTTAATGCCTTTGGCCAAAGCAGCACCATAACCCTCATTTTTTTTATGAGTTATTATTTTTATTTTTTTATTTTTTTCTCTTAGCGAATAAAGGATATTTAAAGTTTTGTCTTTACTGCCATCATCTACAGTTATAATCTCATAATCAGAAGTGAATTTTTTGATATTTAAGAGAATATCTTCAATGACAGACTTTACATTCTTTTCTTCATTATATACAGGAAGAACTATTGAAAGTCCTTGAGATTCTTTCATACAGAGTTATTATATAAAAAAATATGTTTAATGTAAAAAATCGAAGCATTTTAGTATTATTCACAGTGTTATTTATAGCAGATAGTTTTTCGTTGTCCTATGATTCTGCAAAAGGGTATATCAATAAAGCAGTGCAATATGCTGTTGAAGGCAAATTTAAATTGGCTAAGAAAGAACTTTTAAGGTTGAAAGCAAAAAATAAATTTTCTTTATCCGAGTTGTGTTTAAGTATTTTAAATGATGCGATTTCAAAAAGATTAAAAAAAGAAACAGTTATTCATATTTTTAAAGGTATAGATTTCAGTCATAAAGGAAAATGGAAGAAAGCAATTGATGAATTTAATCAGGCTATAGCAATAAATAAAAATTCTGCTTTTCTTTATTATATCCGTGCCAATGCATATGTAGCAAGACATAAATATAAAAAGGCTATATCTGATTATACTGAAGCTATTAGAATGAACCCTTCCTTTGCAAAAGCTTATTTTAATCGAGCAAATGTTTATTTTATTATAGGCAAATATAAACAGGCTATACTTGACTACACCAAATACATTAGAATGAACCCTACGGATGCTCAAGCTTATAATAATCGGGGAGTTGTTTATTTTTGTATAAGTAAATTTTCCAAAGCTATCTCAGATTTCAGTAAAGCTATTAAATTGAGTCCTTATCAAAGTCAGTTTTATAATAATCGTGCTAATGCATATACAGCAAAACATGAATACAAACAAGCCATTTCTGATTATACCCAAGCTGTCAGAATAAATCCTTCTTACGCAAAGGCTTATTTTCATCGAGCAAATGTTTATTTTGTAATGGGGAGATATAAAAAAGCTATCTCTGATTATTCTCGAGCTATTAAAATAGATCCTACTTGTGCGGTATTTTATTTAAATAGAGCTATTGTTTATGAAAAAATGAAAAAAATGAAAAAAGCAGAAAAGGATTTTTATTATTTTGTTAAACATGCACCTTCTTATCAAAATTCGCTTATTAAATATGCGCAAGAAAGAATTCGTGCAATTAAAAATGCTCCTTAGAGAAATTAATTTTCTTGGCAATATCATTACGTAGATAAAGTTTTATAAAAGTGGTTAAAATTGCCTTATTCTTCTGAGTAAAATAGGGAGGGAGATGTTGAAAGAAATGATAATATCCTGCGCAAGCTTTATACTCAAGAGAATCTTTGATATTAGCTTTCCATATATAATAATTTAAAACTCCTCCCTCAAAAGCATTCTTTTTTTTGATACTGAATAAGATGTTAAATAACTTAAATTGTTTTTCAACGAAAATTGGAACAGAAAAAGTAACTTTATCTTGGTAGACGGTAGTATAATTTTTCTCAATATAAGAGATTATTTTAGGACTATAAAGATAAGGCTTATTTAATAAAATTAATTCGGGCTGGTACTTGTTCAATATGCGCAGAAAGGAATTCTCATCTTTTTTGCTTATAAAATCTCTTTTGTCAGAAATTACTGCTAACTCGGGAACTACTTGCATATCAGCATAGAAAGCAAATATTGGATTATCAGTAACAATCCAGTGGGTATACGGTTTATATTTTAGAAGTTCTTTAACTACAGTAGTTTGTGAAGAGGAAGTTTTGCCTTCCAAGTTTTCTAACATTATGGTATATTTGTGAGGAATTCTCAATATAGCAAAAATTGTTAAGCCAACAGTAATCCAGAAGGAAAGCCCCTTTTTGTTATTAAATAACCTGCTTATACTAATTCCTGCCAGCCAGCATGAAGGTATGGAAATTAAAAGATAATAATGATACCAGATAGGACGCCACATCATCAGAATCATTAAAGCTGAGATTAACCATGAAACCGGTAAAAGTAATCTCCATTCTTTTTGTTTAACAATCAAAGCAATTCCTATCAATGCCAGAAAAGCGATATCATAGTCAGTTATTATCATTCTTACTATAAGAGAAAGGTTATTGTAAGAAACATTTGGTTGTTTTAAATGAGGCAAAAACAGTTGACGAGCTGCTTCTGAAAAGTCAAAGTGAAAAAATATGAAAAAAATAGTTAAATATACAGTTAAAACACTTCCTAACCATAATAGAGCAGAACAAAGAACAGAATTGTTTTTTTTGTTTTTTGGACAAGAAAAAATGATTTCTAAGACAATAAGTGGTAATAAAAATATAGTGAAGAATTTAATCTGCAATGAGAAAGCAAACAAAATTGCTGATAGTATTAACAGATTTCTTGAGTAAGATTTTCTATACAAAGTCAAACAGTAAATAGAGGTCATCGCCAAAGATAAAGAAGGTATGCCTATCATAATAGATACACTAAGACGTAAGTAAACTGCAGATAAAATCAAAAAGATTACTCCTGCCCAAGCACAAATCTGACCATGGAGATGTTTAAGAGTATGATAAAATGCCCACAGAAACAGAAGCGAGAAGATGAATGTTAGAACTCGACCCATATAAATTGAAAATCCAAATATTTTAAACCAGAAAGCCAAAATTAAGGTAAATAAAGGAGGCTGATCAGACCATATTTGGTGATAAAGAGAAAAACCTTTTAAAAAAAGGGTTGCTTTAATAGATTCATATCCTTCATCTATATCATAAATAAAAGTCTGTTTTATTGATGGATAGGATAATACAGCAATAGCAAATATTGCAAGGAAGATTAAAAAAAAATATCTTTATTGATAAATAAATTTTTAATTTTTATCATTTTTCAAGCACGTATTTAATTTATCAGAAATTCCTCTGTTTTTCAATGTCTTTATGAATTTTTTGAAAAGATGAATTGTTTAAAAGAGTAAAAAACGCATTTTAAAGGTTAAAGAAATATATCCAAAAGAATAGATTTTTTAAAAATATTACTAAAAACATAACAAAAAAGAAAACAAAAAATGGCAAAGATTTAAAGAATTCATAAAGGAGAATACTTTTTTGAGTCCAATGAGTAGTAAAGGTACATGGTATACACTTTTATAATCACTACTTTCCATCTTTTCTGCTAACCATTCTAATCTAATAGGAAGCAAATTCAAGATTTTATCACATACATCAGGTTCTTTTTCTTTAAGGAGTTGATAGAAAGATTATTATCCTTTCATAGTTAAAGAATAAAAGATAAGCATAAACTTTTAGCAAAGAAATCATCTTGATCATCAAATCTTTCACATTCATAGAATTCATCTTCAATTATCTTATGAAAAGCCTCAATATCAGAATTAAATGTAGGACTTCTTGTGGGTATTCTTTGATGTTCTATGTTATTGTTTCCTAAAATCTTCTCAAAAAATGATCTCTTTTTAATATTCTTCTTTACACTCCCTATAAACTCACTTCCATTATCTGTCTGAAAGATAATTTTCATGGTTTGAGGAGAGATATTGTATTTTTTAAGGTGTGCTATCACATACAATGCAAATAATCCTGCATAAAAAGAGTTATTCTCATCACTGTAAGCATAAAAACTTAATCCTGTAGATAATTCTCTAAAAGTATATTGATAACGAGGAAGATTCAGTCTTTTCATATAAACCCAGTATTGAGGGATGTCACTTAAATCTTTTACATCTATTTGGTTATATTCAAAAACTTTATATTTTCTTTTAATTTCCTGTAATTCTTTCTTCTTTATATGCTTTCTTTTCTTTTTCTTTATTCTTCCATTTTGTCTTAACACTCTATTTATTGCTGTATGGGAATATTTTAGTTTATATCTTAATTTTAGTCTTTTTGCTCCCCAAGAAGGATGTTTATCTCTTAAAGAAAGTATATATTCTTCATCTTCCTTTGGCATTTTATGAGGTATTCTTTTAGGTTTTTTGGGTTTATTTTTTAGTCCTTCTAAGCCTTCTTCTCTGTATCTTCTTAAATACTTATAAACAGTCTTCCTTGTTGTCTTAAATTCTCTACTTGCCTTTGATACTCCAAATTCCAAAACATATCTTACCATTTTAAGCCTATAATCAAAAAAGTTCATTATTCCTGAATATATGCTATAAATAGTCAGGCCCGACCCTCCTTTTTGGAGAGTGTTAAAAGAAAAAGAAGATAATATTTTACTATAAACCCTCCAATCTGATAGGGGGTCGGGCTCAAAAAATGTATTGTTCCTAATAAATTCTTTAAATCTTTGCCATTTTTTGTTTTCTTTTCCTAAAAATATCAGTTTGGTGTTTATTATATTAGTAGGCTGATAAATTGAATGGTTTGTTTGGGAATTATTTAAATTTCCTTTTTTTCTTAATTTTTTCCTCAAAGATAGATTTACTTTAGAGGAAGAAGGAATCTTCTTTATTTTCTTGTTAGAAAAAACCTTTAATCTTGATACGTGCTTTTTTAACCTTTTAAATAGCTTCTTATCAAAAAATGATAGGGGTTTTAGGTGTATAATCAGGTGCCTTTACTTTTCTTAAATTATAACAAAATTATTTAAAATTTAGTGAGTTTCTTGTTATAATTAATTACGAGATGGAGAAATTTTTAGAAGTAAATCTTCTTTATGGAAGTGAAGAGAGAAGGAAAAGAGAGTATTTAATTCAGGTTTATAAAAAAATAACTATCTTTTTCCTCCTTTTAATTCCTATAGGCATAGGGAGTAATATTTTTTTAAATCTAAGGATAAGGTATCTTAAGTCAAAATTATCTGAAATAGAAAAAGAATTAGAAAAGACAGCTAAGTTATTAGAAAAAAGAGAGTATCTTTTAGGATGGAAAGAAAGTTATGAAGAGATATTTAATTTTTTTAGAAATATTTTTAAAAGACCAATTAAATGGTCTATAGTTCTTGAAAGATTTTCTGAGTTAACTCCAGAAGAGATTTGGTTTACTAAGATGAGTATGGATAAAAATAAAAACCTTCAGATAAATGCATGTGTGGGTTTTTTAGAAGATGATAAAAAAATGCTTAACAAAATAAATGAATTTATAGAGAATATTAAAAAAGATAGATTTTTAAGACGTTATTTTAAAGAAGTAGCTCTCAAAGATGTAAATAAGAAAACCGCTTCCCAATTAGAGATGGAGTTTAAAATAATTCTTAAAGAAAAATGAAGTTAAAAGAAGAGTATATTTATTTAGGAGTTATCGGTATTTTGGTAATAACTTTATTTTTCATTTTAAAATTAAATTTACCTCAATTCAAACAGTATAAAAAATTGGCTAATAAAATAGAGCGTAAAAAAAATGAGTTGAAAAAGAGGAGTTGGGTAATGAAAGAAATCAAAAAATTAGGAGGAGATATAGAACAGATAACACACCAATTTGAAAAATTTACTCAGATGACATTTCCTGAACCTGATAATTCTGAGATATTAAAAAAGATTACAGAGTTAGCAAAGGATACCAAAATAGAATTCATTTCTTTTCAACCTTTAGAATGGGAGAAGGTAGTGTTAGTTTCTGAAGAAAAGAAAAGGAGGCAGAGGTTACAGGAAAGTAAAAAAGAATTTTTTGTATGGAAATTGACTTTACGTATAAAAGCTAAAAGTAACTATTTTGAGTTATTAAAATTTATAAAAAAATTAGAATCTGCAAAAAAATTTTTTAAGATATTAAATCTCAATATAATAAAAGTTAATCAAACTCCCTTTTTGCATAATGTTGAGTTAGAGATTTGTTTGTTTAGTTTGCCTATCAGTTTAGAAAAAGAAGTTTTAGTTTATCATGAATAGATTTATTTTGCTCATATTTGTCTCTTATATTATAATAATAAATGTTAATGCTAATGCTAATAATAAAAGAGATCCTTTTGTCTCTTTGAAAGATAAAGCTGAAGCAGAGAAAGAGAAAGAAAAAGTAAAATTACCTTATCCTATAAAATTGGAAGGCGTAATGTGTGGAGAAACAACATCTTTGGCTATCCTTAATGGAGAGATCGTAAAAGAAGGTGAACAGTGGCGTGAATTTAAAATAGAAAAGATAGAAAAAGACAGAGTTATTTTAAAATGGGGTGATAAAAAAATAGTATTGACTTCTAAAAAGGAATGATAAGAAAATTAATTATTTTTATTTTTGTGCTAGTAGGAATAAATTTATTCTTTCTGCAATCAGAATGTAAGAATACTTCAACAAAAAAATCTGGAATCATAAATTTAAATGTTAAGGATGTCGATATTAAAGATCTTGCCCGTATGTTTTCTGAAGTAAGTGGGTTGAATATAATTGTTGGAGATGATGTGAAAGCTAAAGTTACAATGAATATAAGCAATGTTAATTGGAAAGATGCTTTGGATATAATATTGAAGACATATAATTTGGTCTCAGTCAGAGAAGGAAATTTTTTAAGAATAATGACCTATGAGAAGTTTAGAAGAGAAGAAGAAGGGACACCTTTAGAGAATAAAGTCGTTTTCTTAAATTTTGTCAAAGCAGAAGATATATTAAGAGTTTTAGAACCTATGAAATCCTCTCGAGGCAGAATAACTGCTCACCCTCAAACGAACACTTTAGTGATCACTGATACTCCTAACAATATTAGAAAGATGATGGAAGTAATCAAAAAGTTAGATAAAAAAACTCCACAGGTGATGATTGAGGTCTTAATGGTAGATGTAAAATTAGGTGATGAATCACAATTGGGAGTAGAGTGGGTTTTGACTCATAAACAACGTCCAGAAAGAAAGATAGAACAACACTTAAGTGCACAGAGAGCAGAAGCTATAATCAGATATGGAAAGACTTTGCTTCCAAAAGCTGCTTTTACAGCTTTAATAGATATGTGGTGTCAAGAACGCAGAGCTCAAGTCTTAGCTAATCCTAAAATTATTACTTTAGATGGATTGACTGCAACTATTGAGTTAGTAGAAGAAGTTCCGTATGTTGAATCTACTGTTTCTTCAGAGACAGGAGCTATTACTTCTACTGTTTCATTTAGAGATGCAGGTATTAAGTTATACGTAACTCCTCATATCACAAAAGAAAATTATATCTCATTGAATCTTAAAACTGAACAAAGCTTTAGAAGTGGAATCATAGAGGGACAACCAATTATAGATTCCAGAAAAGCTGAAACCAATCTTTTAGTTAAAAATGGTGAAACTATAGTAATAGGTGGTTTAAGAAAAAAAGATACTTCAAATACAATAGATAAATTTCCTCTATTAGGTGATTTACCTTTGATAGGAAAAATTTTCCAAAGAAATGTAAAATCTTCTTCTGATTCAGAATTATTAATATTTGTTACTCCTTCTATAGTTACTGAACCTGAGCTTTCATTTTACGAAAAGGAACATTTAAAAAAATTTATGTCTTTAAAATGGGGTAAGTTTCTTTATTTTAAAAGGAAACCTTTTTCTTTGAGAGGTCCCAAATGGTAAGGATAATACTCTGTTTTTTATTTTCTTTTTTATTTATGAATATTTCTTGGAGCCAAGATTCTACATTTATTGTAGAGGATATGGAAATTTTAGGCAAAAAAATAGTTTCTTTAGGAGAAAAGATTGCACAACTAAGAGAAAGAGTCTCTGTTTTGGAAGAGGAGAAGAAGGGTCTAAAAAATATAATAGCTGACTTAGAGAAGGAAAATGAAGAACTTAAAAGAAAGATAGAAGAATTAGAAAAAGGTAAAGGGTGCAAAAAATTGATCGACAAATTAAAAAAAGAGAATGCATCTCTTAAAAAAGAAAATGAAAAATTAAAAGAAAAAAGTTCTTATGTTAAATCCTTAGAAAAAGAAATTCAGAATTATAAGATGCTTGCAGAAAAATTTGAAAATACAAATATTGAATTAAAAAATAAAATAAAAGGTTTAAAGGAGTTGAATAAAGAATTGGAAAGAAAAGTTGAAGAATTAACTGCTAAAGTAAATTCTGCAACTGTTAAGATAAAAGAGTATGAAAAGGAAATTTTACATTTAAAAGATGAGAATAAAAAGTTAAAAACTCAAATTGAGTTTTTTAAGAAAGTAAGCAGACCTAAAAGAATTGAAAAAAAATCAATTTTAAATAAAAAGCTTGTTCATTTCAATTTAGGTTATCTATATGCGCAGAAAGGAGAGATAGAGAAAGCTATTCAGGAATATAAAAAAGTTTTAGAGTTAGACCCAAAAGATAAAGATGCCCACTTTAACTTAGGTTGTCTTTATGCTTTAAAGAAAGAGTATAGTTTGGCTGTTAAAGAATATAAAGAGGTGTTAAAAATAGATCCTACAGATAAGGAAGCATGTTATAATTTAGCGTTTATTTATCATAAGAATTTAAAGAATGAGAAAGAAGCTCAAAAATATTATGAAAAGTATCTTAAACTCCAAGAAAAATAATCTTAAGAATCTATGCTTTTTAAAAATGAAGAGGTAGTAGGATTAGATATTGGCACATCCTCTGTTAAGTCAGTTGTAATTAAAAAAAAATTAGGAAAAAAAGAGGTAAAATCCAATTTAACTTCACTTCCTTTAAAAGCTTCTCCTTCACAAATTTCTGAGATACTTAAGGAAGTTTTTGATAAGTTGAAAGTTAGTAAGGATGCCAAAGTTAAAATTTCTATTTCAGGCTCTGAAGTTATCTTTAAATACATATATCTTCCTGCAATGAGGAGAATCGATATTCTAAATACTATAAAATTAGAATGGGATAAATATGTTTCTTTTAAAATGGAAGATGTCTGTTGGGATATCCAAATATTAGAAATACTAAAAGACACTTTCAAAAAACGAAAAGAGATATTTGTGCTTTTAGTGATTGCTAAGAAAGAGATAGTAGATAAAAAAATTCAATTGCTAAAAGATATAGGTTTATACCCTCAAAATATAAATGTTGATACATTGTGTTTAGCAAATGCATTTAAGTTTTTTTATCCTTTAGAAGTTAAAAATAAAACAATAGCTCTTTTAAATATAGGAAACATGTATTCTAATTTAATAATACTCAAAAATGGTATTCCTTGTTTTTCTCGGGATATTCCTTTAGGTAGTCGTGACATAACCCAAAGGATTAGTGAGAGAAAAAGAATAAGTTTTGATGAAGCTGAATTATTAAAGAAAAATTTTGATGGTTCAGATGAAGAGATTTTGTTCATTATAAAAAGATTTGCTGGAAATATTAGCAATGAGTTAGCTCTATCTTTTGAATATTTAAAAAGAGAGATAGGAGTAGAGGTAAAAAATGTGTATTTATCTGGAGGAGGAGCTCATCTTTATCAAATAAAAGAGTTTCTCACTAAAAATTTAAATATGAAAATAGATTTTTGGAGTTTTCCTAAACAATTTTCAAAATTCAGCTCTCCTTCTGAGATTCAAAATCTAAAAGACCATTTTTTAGATTTAGTAATTAGTTTAGGAATGTTAGTAAAAGATTTTTAAGATGAAAGAGAGAAGGAGATTTTTAAGGATCCCTTTATCTGTGCCTGTTAAAGTAAAACCTCTCACTACACTTAAAAGTTTTGGAAATTTAAGCAAAAATATAAGTGTGGGTGGAATTAAATTTTTAAGTAGAAAGTTTCTACCAGTTTCTACTTATATTAAAACAGAGTTAGAAATCTATGAAAAGTCTTTACCTATAAAGTTCATAGCTCGTATTGTGTGGATAAGATCTTTATATAATGACGAATTATTTGAGGTAGGAGCTGAGATTTGTCAAATCCAACCTTATGATCTTTATAGACTTAAAATATTATTTAGTAGAAAATGATTTCAAAATTTTACTAAAAGTTTTACAAAGTAATATTTAAAAACTTCTTAAATACTTTTTAAAAGAAATTCAAATCATGGTATAATAACAATAATAATGAATGACAGGATAGAAAAAAAGTCATTAAAAGTCTTAATTGTAGATGATGAGGAGCCAGTGGTAATGTTTATGAAATCTTATTTTAGGAGAAGAAAAATTTCAGCTTACACAGCTACATCTGGTCATCAAGCTTTAGAAGAATTTGAAAGAGTTAAACCAGATTTGGTGCTTTTGGATATTATAATGGAAGATTTAGATGGGTTTGAGGTATTAAAAGAGATAAAAAAGAAATCTCCAGATACAAAAGTAATAATGATTACGGGTAGACAAGATGCACAAGCCAAACAAATTTCATCTAAATTAGGAGCAGATGGTTTTATAAGAAAGCCAATAGTTATAGAAGAATTTGATCAAATTATTTCTGATGTAATTAATAAATAATTTAGTTTTGTGGAGAAATTTTTTATGGTATAATTAAATAACTATGAAATTGAAAGAAGAGAGAAGAGTATTTGTAAGATACCCTTGTAATTTTAAAGTAAGTGGTATAGTGTTAAATAAAGATATTGAATTTGCAGCTCAGACCTTTAATATTTCAGCAGAAGGGTTAGGGTTAAAGACTCAAGAAAAACTTATACCAGGAGATAATATAGAGATATGGATACATTTAAAAGGTGATGCTGCTCCTCTTCATACATATGGAAAGATCATGTGGATAAGAAAAGTAATAAATGAATATAAAGTTGGAGTCAAATTCGATTCCTTGCACCTTCTTCCATTAGGAGTAGCTTTGGAAAAAAATATTTAAAAAGTTAAAAAAACAAAATTCTTTATGATAAAAAGAGTTATTATAATAGTATTTCTTTTTTTATTTGGATGTTCAGCCCCAAAAAAAGAAATTTCTTCAAAAAAAATCATTATATGGCACTGGATGACAGATAGACAAGGGGCATTTGAAGAGTTAGCTAATAAATATAAAGATTTGACAGGTATAGAAGTAGAGTTTAAATTATTTTTCCCACCTGACATTTACTCTCAAAAAGTGATAGCAGCTGCTCGTGCAGGTACTCTTCCTGACATTTTTGGAGTATTAGGAGAAAAGAAGATGTTTGCTTCATTTATAAAAGCAGGTTACATTCTGAATCTGGCACCTTTTATCAAAGATTGGCAAGAAAGGTTTATTCAGCAGACTTTACAAGTAAATACTTTCAAAAAGGGTAATATTTATGGAGTAGAACCTGGAATTTATGGAATCCCAATAGATAGCATGAATATTCAATTTTTATATAATAAAAGACTTTTCAAAAAAGCAGGTTTAAACCCTAATAGACCTCCAAAAGATTTTAAAGAATTTATTAAGTATGCAAAGATTTTGAAAGAAAAGCTTAGAGTAAATGGATTTGTATGTGGTTGGGGAGAAGTTTGGCTTATTTATTGTTTAGTTACCGAATTTGCAATTAATATAATGGGTAAAGATAAATTTTTTGATACTTTGAGAGGAAAAGTTCCTTATACTGATCCTGAATGGATAAAAGTATTTTCTTTATTTAAAGAAATGAGAGATGCTCAGATTTTAGCACCTAACATAGTTACTATGATAAACAAAGAAGCAGAAGAATCTTTTGCTTTAGGAAAAGCTGGCTTTTCTTTTAATGGTTCTTGGTGCATAAATGTTTATAAAAAATTAAATCCAGATTTAGAATATGGAGTCTTTCCATTGCCCGCAGTCTCTGATAAAAAGGGTGTAAAAATCTGGGGAGGAGCAGGTTCTTCTTTTGTGGTAAATGCTAACTCTAAAAATAAAACAGAAGCTATTAAATTTTTAAAATGGCTAACTGAACCTGAGCAACAAAAGTTCTTAATGGAAAAGACTTTAAACCTTCCAGCAGTTAAGATTCCTTTAGAAGAAGTTTCACCTATTTTAAAAGAATTTTTAGATGATACAGGAAATTTAACTCATCCTAATGTTTGGCCTCTTCAAGAAGATTCTAGAGTAGTCGAAGTAATAAACAGAGGTGTTCAGCAAATAATTATGGGGTTAAAGACCCCTGAACAAGTAGCTTTAGAAGTTCAAAAAGCAAAGGAGAGAGTCCTATTAACAAAGAGATCTCAATAAGAGAAAAATTTTATAACTTTTCATTTGTATTGCCAGCCTTTTTAATATTTTCTGTATTTTACATTTATCCCTTCTTTTATACTCTCTTTCTAAGTTTTTTTAAAGGAGATGCGATCAGTTACTTAGAATTTGTAGGTTTTAATAATTTTAAAGAAATTCTACTTTATGATAAAGCCTGGTGGCGTTCTATGTATAATGCTGGTTTTATAACTTTTTGGGCTTTAACTTTTCAAAATATCTTAGCATTCTTATTAGCTTTAGGAGTAGATAAAGCTGTAAGAACTCAAAAATTTTATAGAGTGGTATTTTTTCTACTGCCTATTTTGTCAGAAATAATAATAGGATTATTGATGAGGATATTCTTGTTATCAGATCCTGGAGTTTTAAATCACTTGTTAGAAAGGTTACATTTAGATTTTTTAAAAAGAGATTGGCTAGCTCCTCAAAGTGCATTGTTATCTTGTGCGTTAGTCCACTGTTGGAAAGGTTTTGGTTGGGCTTTTGTGATTATTTTAGCAGGTTTACAGAGTATTCCTGAGGAATTATATGAGGCAGCACGTGTAGATGGAGCAAATGCTTTCCAAAGTTTTTTAAAAATAACTTTGCCTTTAATGATCCCAGTGTTTACCTTGGTAGTTATTCTTACAATCTTGGGTACTATGCAAGCTTTTGCTATGATCTTAGCTTTGACGAGAGGAACAGGTGGTTTAACAGAAGTCCCTGTAATGAGGATCTATAACCATTTAAGGACAGGTCAAACATGCTATGCATGTAGTGAAGGTGTAGTTTTAGGGTTAATTTTAGTGATAGTAGCTTTTGGTATGCTCAAATTTTCTAAATTTGCCAGACAAAAGTATGGTTTATAAAGTTAAAAAATTAGTTTTATTAATAATAGTTCACACTTTCCTGATGAGTGTAGCTTTAAGTTGTATCTTTCCTCTTTTGTGGATGGTAAATGTTTCATTTAAAAATAATTATGAGTTTAAAAAAGACTATGGTTTACAATTGCCCAAAAGATTTGATTTTAAGAATTATGTAAGAGTCTTTAAGGAAGCAAAGATAGGAGTATATTTTTTAAACAGTGTATTTTATACTTTTGTTACTGTTTTAAGTATAGTTTTTATTTCTTCATTAGCTGCTTATGGATTTTCAAGATTAGAATTTAAAGGTAAAAATTTAATTTTTTATATGTTTTTAGCAGCTATGATGATCCCTTTACCAGCAGGATTCGTTCCAGTATATATTCTCTTAACCAAATTAAAATTGGTAAATAGGATAGGTTATATTTTGGCTATGACGAATATGGGTTTATCTTTGAGTATATATTTATTAAAAACTTTTTTTGATCAGTTACCTAGAGACTTAGAAGATGCAGCCAAAATCGATGGTTGTAGTAAACTTGGTATCTGGTGGAATGTAGCTTTACCTTTAGTCAAACCTGCTTTAGGGGTAGTTGTAATATTTAATTCTTTAAATGTATGGAATGAATTCGTTTTAGCTTCCTTAATGTTTACAGATGAGAATCTGATGCCTTTGCAAGTAGGATTAATGGAAATTTATAATAAAAATGTTATAGATTATACTTTGATAATGAGTGGCTTGACTTTAGCATGCATTCCTATTATTCTAATTTATTTAAGAACTCAAAAATATATAATTAAAGGAATTACAGCAGGTGCATTGGTAGGATGAGAAAGATTTTTTTTATATCAAGTTTTTTAATTCTTTTTTTAAGCATAAATTTATATTCTCAAAAAACTTCAACAGAATTTGTAAAAGAATGCTGGCAAGCTTTAAGTAAAAGAAAATTTAATAAAGTTTATGAATTAGTAGATGAATGTATAAAATTATATGGAAAAAAAGCTTTGGAAATCTCTAAATCTTTAAAGGATTTTCCTCCTAAAGGAAAAGAGTCTTTATATAACATAATGAATGATGTAGCTACCTGTCTTTTTATTAAAGGAGAAGCTTTAATGAGAGAGGGGAGAAATCAAGAAGCAAAAGAAGTCTTTAAGAAATTAATTAAGGATTTTCCTTATGCTCAAAGCTGGGATCCTCGTGGTTGGTGGTGGAAGATAGCTGAGAAATCAAAATTGAGTTTAGATAAATTAGAAAAGGGAATCTTAGAAGAAGAGTTAAAAAAGCCTACAGCCCGTACAAAAGTAATTTTATTTAATCCAGGAAAAGACCTTGTAGATTATGAAAAATACGGCGAATTTCTAAATGAAGGGACTCAACACTATAAATACAAAATTAAAGATTTAGCAGGTTTAATAAAAGCTGTAGGAGAAGGAGTCTGGCCTAATACTCGTTCTTTCATGAAGAATCCTAGATTTAAAATTGTTAAAAATAAAAAAGCATTTAAAAAACTTAATCACTGGCAGATTTTAAATACTCAGGATTTAGAAACAGCTTTCTTTAAATGGTGCATAGCTCCTGAATCTGAAGCTGTAAAACAATTCTTTAGAGCTCAAATATTAGAAAGATCAGGTCTAATTAAGCAAGCTATAAAAGGATATTATGCAATCTTGGTGCATTTTCCTAAGAGTTATGGATGGACTTACTGGCATACACCATGGTACTTAGCAAAAGTTTGCGCTACAAGAATAAAGTATTTAATATCTAAACATCCAGAGTTAAATATGAAATTTGAAGGTTGCAAGATAAAGATAATAAATGGTTTTGATAATGATGTTTCAAATGACATTTTTATTATAAGTCCAGGAAGAATAAAAAGAGTAGATTCATCAGAGAAAGTGGAAAAAGAGAAAAAAAGAGAATTAGGTAAAATAATAGAAGAAAGAACTAAAGGGAAGATTAGATTGGTAAAATATGAATCAGGAGATTGGCAATTGCTGGTAGATGGAAAACCCTTTTTAATAAAAGCAGTTACTTACTCTCCTACCCGAGTAGGAGAATCGCCTGATGAAGGCACTTTAAGAAACTGGACAAAATACGATTACAACAATAACAGAATAATAGATTGCTTTGAAGTTTTTGTAGATAAAAATAAGAATAATAAAAAAGACCCAGATGAAGAAGTTACCTCAGACTTCGCTTTAATGAAAGAAATGGGAGTAAATGCTATAAGGATTTATCATCAGCCATTTAAACTTAACAAAAAAGTTTTAAGAGAGATGTACCAAAAATACAAAATATATGTTCTCATGGGTGATTTCTTAGGTAAGTATGCTTTGGGATCAGGAGCAGATTGGTTTGAAGGCACAGACTATGACAACCCTGAACATCAAAAAAACATGATAGAATCTGTCAAAAAAATGGTTTTAGAATTTAAAGACGAACCTTACATATTAGCTTGGATTTTAGGGAATGAAAATAATTATGGAATAGCTTGCAATGCTGATAAAAAGCCTGAGAGTTTCTATAAGTTTGCAAACCGAGTTGCAGGGATTATCAAAGAAATAGACCCTTACCACCCTGTTATTCTGTGTAATGGTGATACACTTTATTTGGATATTTTTGCTAAATACTGTGATAATATAGATATCTTTGGGACCAATGCTTATAGAGGTAAGTATGGTTTTGGATTTTTATGGCAAGATGTAAAAGATTTATGCGATAAACCAGTTTTAATCACTGAATATGGAGCACCAGCTTTTGGAGAAGGTTACACTTTAGAAGAAGCTGAAGCCTATCAAGCTGAATACCATAAATCTTGTTGGCAAGATATTTTAAGAAACTCTGCAGGTTCAGGTTGTGGAAATGCTTTAGGAGGTGTGGTTTTTGAATGGGTAGATGAATGGTGGAAAGCATACGAACCTTCTTATCATGATAAGAAAGGAGTATTTAGTGGTCCTTTTTTAGATGGATACATGCATGAAGAATGGTTAGGAATATGCAGTCAAGGAGATGGTAAAAATTCGCCTTTTTTAAGGCAGTTAAGAAAAGTTTATTATACTTTAAAGGAACTCTGGAAAGAAAAGGGAGGTGAGGTAAAGTGAAAAGGTTAAGTTATTTTTTAATTTTGATTGTAAGTTTATATTTACTTCCAGCTTTTTGCCAGGAGAAATCATTTGATATTTATACTGACAAGACATCTCCTAAAAATCATTATGCTCCTTCTGGTTGGATGGGAGATTATGGAGATCTTGAGTTAAATGATGAATGCAAAGTAGATCCTTTTGAAGGTACGACTTGTATTAAGATAGTTTATTCTGCTAAAAAATCTCAAGGAAAGGGATGGGCAGGCATTTACTGGCAGAATCCACCTAATAACTGGGGAGAAAGAAAAGGAGGTTATGATTTAACAGGATTTAACAAACTTGTATTCTGGGCAAAAGGAGAAAAGGGCACAGAGATTATAAATAAAGTAAAGATAGGAGGAATAAAAGGAGCTTATCCTGATTCAACAGAAGTAGAAATAGGTCCTATTCAATTGACTAAAGAATGGAAAGAATACAGCATTAATTTAGTAGGCAAAGACTTATCTTACATAAGTGGTGGTTTCTGTATTATCTTTACTGCAGATCAGAATCCTGAAGGTTGCACGATTTATTTAGATAATATAAAGTATGTATATGAACCAGGCTTAGAACCAGAAGCAAAAAAGGTGACGTTCCCTTTTTACATATATGCAGATGCAAAAAGTTTAGATAATCATTATATTCCTTCAGGCTATATGGGAGACTGGGGAGATTTAAAAGTAGATCAAAGTTGCACAGAAAACCCCTATTCAGGTCAAACCTGTATAAAGATAACTTATACTGGTAAGTGTTCTCAAGGTGCAAGATGGGCAGGCATTTACTGGCAGAATCCAGCTAATAACTGGGGAACAGCTGATGGTGGTTATGATTTGACAGGTGCTACAAGACTTACTTTTTGGGCAAGAGGTCAAAAAGGCGGTGAGAGAATAGAAGAATTTAAAGTTGGTGGAATTATGGGAGAATATTCAGATTCAGATTCAGCTTCTATTGGGCCTGTGATTTTAACAAAAGAATGGAGGAAATACACAATTGATTTAAGAGGTAAAGATTTATCTTACATAATAGGAGGATTCTGTTTTTCTTTAAATGTAGATAATAATCCTCAAGGATGTACTTTTTATTTAGATGAAATAAAATTTGAAAAAGATTAGTTAAATAGTAACTTATAATTAGTTTGTTTTTAAATTTTAATGAGAAAAAGCACTACTATATTTTTCTTAACATTATTGTTAACCTTATATAGTGGGAAAGATACACATTGCTCAAAAAATAGACCAACTAAAGTAAAAATAAAAAGGTATCGGAAAGGATTTAGATTATTGGTAAACAGAAAGCCTTTCATAATCAGAGGAGTCTGTTATAATCCTGTTCCTATAGGTAAGGGACCTACTTATAATTTCTTTAATTCTGAATCTGAACCTTGGAAAGTAGATGCACCATTGATGAAAGAGATGGGGATAAATACTATAAGAATTTATAATATTCCTCTTGAAAGTTTAGAATCTGCCAAAAAAGTTATAAGATTCTTTTATGAAAAATACAGAATCTATACAATTGTAGGAGACTGGTTAGGTTTTTGGAATTATCCTGCACCTTTTTATGGAGATAAAGAATTTAGAAAAAAAGTTAAAGAGAAAGTTCTAAAAGTAGTAAAAGAACTGAAAGATGAAAAAGGAATCTTATGTTGGATATTGGGAAATGAGAATAATTATTCTTTTGATGGAAGAGTTCAAAATTGGACTACACAAGAAATTGAGAAGATTTCAGATCCTATTGAGAAACGAAAAAAGAAAGCAGAGATCTATTATTCTTTGGTAGAGGAAATTGCAAAAGAAATTAAGAAGATAGACAAATATCATCCTGTAGGCTTGGGTAATGGTGAGTTAACAGGTTTAGAAATAGCTTCTAAGATCTGCAGACACATAGATTTTTTAGCTTTAGTAGTTTATAGAGGAAAGACATTTGGAAACATTTATAAATCAGTAAAGTTCACTTTTAATAAGCCAATACTTTTTAGTGAAATGGGAGCAGATAGTTACAATGCATATTTGAAGAAAGAAGATCAAGAAATGCAAGCCTTTTTCCTCAAATCTCAATGGATAGAAATTTATAAAAATATCTATCCAAGAGGTGAAGGAAATGTTTTAGGAGGAGTTATTTTTGAATGGATAGATGAGTGGTGGAAGCATAATCCAGAAAATGTTTATGATTGGAAGGTGCATAACACAGAAGCTGGTTGGTCAAACCCTTCTTATTATTTTGACATAAAAACAGATAAAAATTTAAATATGAATGAAGAATGGTTTGGGATAGTAAAACAATTAGAGGTGTTAGAAAACGGAGTTCATAAAAGAGAACCCCGCAAAGCATTCTATGTCCTTAAAGCTTTCTGGAAAGATCCAGAAAAGTTTCTTCAAAAAGCCTCTAAAAGAAAAAAGTCTTTGAATGTAAAATAAATCTTTACATCCAAAGAAAATTCCGATATAATTTTTTGCAAGTAATTTTTTGATAAAGATGGAAGAAGAGGTAAGAGAAAGAGCTTTTAAGAATATACTTATCTTAGAAGCAATAAGAAGAAAAGGCCCTCTAAGCAAAACAGACATATCCAAACTCACAGGAATAAATCCTGTAACGATTTCCAATTACATAGAAAGATTTTTAGAAAGGAATTTAGTTTTGAAAAAAGAGTTAGATATCTCAAGAGGAGGAAGAAGACCTTTACTATTAGATTTAAATCCTCAGGCAGGATATGCTATAGGAGTAGGAATTAATCTTTTTGGCGTAGTGGGAGTAGTTACTGATTTAGAAGGTAAGATAGTTTATAGTACAAAATTTGAAGCTGAAAGAGTTTCTTTTAAAGATGTAGAAAATTTCATAGAAAAAATAATTGAAAAGATTATTGAAGATAATTTTCAAATAAAAGAAAAAATAAAAGGCATTGGCATAGGCATAGGAGGAGTTATAGATAAAGAGCAAGGTTTAATTAAATGGCCAGAAAAGAAAAATCAAGAATATGTTTATGTTCCTGTGCCAATCTCTTTAAAATCTATGGAAAGAAAATGGAACTTACCTGTACTTATTGAGAATGATGCTACTGCTGCTTGCTTTGCTGAATACTGGTTAGGGTTACCTTTTGGCATAAAGAATGTTATTTATATGTTTTCAGGGGTCGGAGTAGGTTTTATATTAAATGGAGAGTTGTATACAGGAACTACAGGTTGTGCAGGAGAAGTCTCTGTTTATAACTCTTTAGAAGATAATTTATTTAACTGCGAGTTTGCAAACAATTGTTTTATAAAAAGATGGGAAAAAGATTTAGGGATTTTAGAAGAAGTAAAAAAAAGATGCTACAAAAAGAGAATAAAGTATTTAGGAGAGAAAAAGGTAGAAGATTTAACTTTGAGAGAAGTCTTTGAATTAGCTAAAGAAGAAAGCTTAATACAGGAAGTTTTAGAGGAAGCAGGTAAAAGATTAGGAATAAAAATAGCTTTTTTAGTTAATTTATTGAATCCAGAGATAGTAGTAATTGGTGGAGGGATTGAGTATGCAGGTGAAATATTTATTAATTCTGTAAGGACTACTGTAAAAGCTTGGACATTTGAAGAAATTAACAGACCTCTTAAGATAGTCCCCTCTTTTTTAGGAGAAGAGTCAGTAGCTTTAGGTGGAGCTTCGTTAGTTGTGAGGAAAGTATTTTCTAAACTATAAACTATTTTAGGAGGAGGTAAGATATGGATAATAAAGGAAAAATATTAATTATAATTTTGTGTTTACTTTTAATTGGGAGTGGATACTTGTCTTATTACTTTTACTCTGAGTTTAAAAAAATCTCCTTAGATTTTGAAATAGCTAAAAAAGAATGGAAGAAAGAAAAACAGGAATATGTAAGAGAACTTTCTTCTTACAGAGAAAAGGAAAAAAATTACAGATTAAGATTATCAGCTATGGAAGAGGAGTTAGAAAAGATAAAGCAAGAGAAAAAAGAGTTAGAATACAAGTATGAGACAGTTTCAAGGGAAAAAGAGATTCTTTTAGAAAAGTTGAAGGAACTGAGAATAAAATTGAGGACAAAACCTTCTGTTAAAGAAGCAAAACCTAAAGAACCTATACCTAAAGATGTTTTTTGGGCAAAGGTTTTAAAAGAAAGAGCTACGTTTAAAGCAAAAGTAGAAGATTTAGAAGAAAAGATAAAGGAATTAAGGAAAGTTAAAGAGAAAATGGAAGAAGAGAAAAAGGCTTTAGAGTTTGAGTTAAAAAATAAACAAAATAAGATAGCAGAGTTGCAAAGTAAAATAAAGTTCAACGAAAGGACGATAGAAATTTTATCTCAAGAATTATATAAAGAAAAAGAAGATAAAAGAAATTTAACTGAGCAAATAGAAAAGTTTAGAAAAGATAACTTGCAGTTAATGAGAGAGGTTAAAAGATTAGAGGGTGAAAAAGAAAGGTTAGAAGAATCTTTGAATTCTCTAAAAAAAGAAAATGCAGAACTTTCAAAGAGAATAGAGAAAATGCAGAGAGCAATTAAAGAGAAAACTGCCCAGTTGATGGAGTTAATAGAAAAGATAGAAGGAAAAAAACCAAAAGCCCAAAAAAATGAAACAAAAGAAGTTCAACTTCCCCCAATAATTATTACTCCACAAACAGAAGCTTTAGCACAGAAAGGATTGGAGGCCAAAATAATTGCAGTGAATACAGAAAATAATTTTGTAATAATAGATGCAGGTGAAAAACAAGGATTAACTGCAGGTATGAGGTTAGGAGTTTACCGAGAAGGTGTAAAGATTGCAGATTTAGAAGTAATAGAAACGAGAGCTGAAATTGCAGCTTGTGATATTTTGCAAGTAAAACCAGGTCTGGAATTAAATGTTGGTGATGTAGTAAGGTGAAAAAAATTACGATCAGTGATGTTGCTAAGGAAGCAGGTGTCTCAATAGCTACAGTATCAAGAGTCTTAAATGATTCTCCTTATGTAAGAGAAGAGGTTAGAAAAAGAGTTTTGGATGCAATTAAAAAATTAAATTATCAGCCCTCCTTATTTGCTCGTAGTTTAGCAGGGAAAAAAGTAAAAGCTATAGGATTGGTAATTCCTGCATATGAAGGTCTTTTTTACTCTTATTATGGAAATGAGATCATAAAAAATGTAGGTACTATCTGCACTGAGTTAGGATTTGATCTTTTTTTACACATAGCTTCACCTAAAAAAAGTATAAATTTTTCTCTTTTGCAAGGAGTTATATTTGCAGATATAATTGAGAATGAATACCAGTTAAAAGAATGCTTAGAAAGAGAGATTCCTTGTGTAGTAATAAACCATTCTTTTAAAGATTTAGATGTAAATTTTATTGCTATTGAAAATCAAAAAGCTTCATTTGAAGCAGTCTCTTATTTAATAAGTTTAGGGCATAAAAGGATAGCTCATATTGCAGGAGATTTAAGAACCCAATGTGCTCAGGAAAGATTAGAGGGTTATAAGAAGGCTTTAGAAAAAGCAAAAATAAAGATAGATGAAGATTTGATAAAAATAGGTAATTTTTCTAAGATTTTAGCCAGGCGCGCTACAGAAGAACTTTTAAGACTTAAAAACAGACCCACAGCTATTTTCTGTGCTTCTGATGAGATGGCTCAAGAATGTATGTATGTAATCCTTGAACATAGATTAAAGATTCCAGAAGATATTTCATTAATAGGATTTGATGATAATCCTTTATGTTTGATGACTCCAGTAGCACTTTCTACTGTAAGACAACCTTTGAGTGAGATGGCAAGAAAGAGTGTAGAGATTTTAAGTTCTATAATTTATGAAGAAAAGAAATCTCAATCAAAAAAGAAAATATATCTTCCTGCTAAGCTGATTATAAGAGATTCTTGCGATTTTGTTTCTTAGAATTTACTTTCTTTTTGCATACCTTGACTTTAAAAATTATGTAGTATACAATTTAAGAAATAAAAATGGAAGAAAAAGAAAATTTAAAAGAAAGTATTATCACTATAGACCCCCTTACTAAACTCTACACACGTTATTTTATTTATCATAATTTCCCAAAAATTCTTGAAGAAGCAAAGAATTTTGAAAAAAAGATAGCAGTAGTTATGTTAGATATAGATAATTTTAAAAGTGTAAATGACACTTATGGTCATCTAAAAGGAGATGAAGTATTAAAAAAAGTAGCTGAAGTATTAAAAAGGTCTGTAAGAGAAAAAGATATTTTAGTAAGATATGCAGGAGATGAATTTTTGGTGATTCTTAATGATGTAGATGAGAGAATAAGTAAAAATGTGGCTCAAAGAATAATAAAAGAGATAAGTAAAATCTCTATTGAAAAGATAAAAATCACTGTAAGTGCAGGTTTAGCTATATATCCTCAAGATGGTCAAACTCTTCAAGATTTACTCGATAAAGCAGATAAGGCTTTGTATCTTTCTAAAGAAAAAGGTAAAAACAGATTATCTTTAGCTCAAGAAGTCATCCAAGAGGCAATAAGTATACAGGAAGCTTTAAAACTATTTCCTACTAAAAGATTTATAAATAGAACCCAACAATTAGAGTTTCTTAAAAAAAGACTCTCTGATACTTTGGGTGAAAAAATGTCTTTAGTTATAATTAAAGGAAAAGTTGGTATAGGAAAGACAAGACTTCTTAATGAATTTGAAAGATATGCTAAAGATTTACAGATAATATCTTTAAAAAACATAGCTCAAGAAAGAAAAATACTTCAGCCTTATTATGCTCTTTCACAAGGATTAGAAGAATTTTTGCAAAACAATGAAGTTTTCTTATCTGCATTAACAACGTCTTTGCCATCAAAAGAAGTGCAAGCATTAGCTAAGTTATTACCCTCTTTTAAAAAACTCATAAAAGAAAGCCTTCAAGAAGAAACAGAGGAAGTCAGATTAAATATTTTTAAAGGCTTTAGAGATATATTCGTTCAATTTTCACAGCTTCAAGGGCTTTTATTGTGTTTTGATGATGTTCAGTGGTTAGATGAAGCAACTCTTAGATTGTTAAGTTATTTTATCGATAATGAATTTATTAGAAAGATAATGGTATGTTGTACTCTATCAGAAGAAGAACTAAAAGAACACGCTCCTTTTAAAGAGTTTTTAAAATCACCTAAGAAGAATATAAATTTTGACATAATAGAATTACCACCTTTTGGATTAGAAGAGACAAAAGAAATGATTTGCTCTATTTTCCCACAGATAACTGCTTCTGAAGAATTTTATAATTCTATATTTGAAATTACAGGAGGAAATCCTCTGTTTATAGAAGAGATGCTTAAATATCTAATAGAGAGTGGAGTAATTTTTTATAAAGATAAAAGATGGCAAATTCACAAGATTTCAAAAGAAGAAATTCCCTCTTCTTTAGAAGAAGTCTTAAAAAGAAGATTTAGAAAATTAGACCCTGAGACAAAAGAATTTCTAGCTCAAGCAGTAGTTATTGGAAAAGATTTCCAGTTAGATTTCTTAAGACACATGGTAAAAAAAGATTTAGGTTTTCTTTTTGAATTAATAGATAGAGCTAAGAGAAGAGGTTTTATTGAGGCAAAAAAATTAGATACTTTTGATTTCTTAAATCCTTTTTTACAGAAAGTTATCTATGAAGAGCTGAGCCCTTCTGAAAAAATATCTCTGCACAAGAAAATAACCCATGCTATAGAAGAAGTTTATAAAAAAGAACCTCCTCCTCAAGACTTTTTGCAAGAGTTAACTTATCATTATGAAAAAATAGGAGATACTTCTAAATTGCACAAATATAAAACTCAGATAGAAAAGGAGATTTCAAAAATATTTGATCCAACTGAGATAACTTCTTATCTAGAAGAAATGACGACTGAAATTTCTACTGAAGAGACACCAGTTGAAGTAAGAATAAGAAAGATAGAAAAGAAAATAAAAGAAGAAGACTTTGAGAAGATAGCAGAATTCTTAAGATGGGTTTCAGCTGCTTTAAGAAATATTATTCTGTATCCTGAAGGAAATCAGATTAGAGAATATTCTATTAAAAGAGCACATTCTGGTTTGATGGATATCTTTAATACTGATAAAGAGATTTCAAGTTTAACTTTTAATGAAGTAGAAGGAATACTTATCGTAAATGGTCACAGACTACCTTCTCATTATGAAAAAGCCTCTTTCATTCAAAACTTTATTTCAACTTTAATAGAAAAAGAAATAAAAGGAGTTCAGTTTTTGCCTGAATTAGAGGAAAAAGAATTAAGTGTATTTTTAGTTTTACTTTCTCAAAAAAGAGAAGATTTGAAAAAGAAAGGAGGTATAGGTCAAATTTTGAGAGAAAAAGGAATAAAGAATATAAAAGTAGATACAGCTCGTTATGAGAGAGTAGCTACTCAACAGAGGTTTCAGCCATTAGAAGAAAATATTATGAAATTTGCTCTTTTAGATATTCTTTCAGGAGAAAAAACACAAAAGAGCGCAGAGACTTTAATTACATGGTTAAGTAAGTCTCCTCAAATCTTAGCTCAAAAACTTACTGAGATAGCAAGAGATTTTGTTCTAAAAAAATCAGGTAAAGTTGATTTTATTGAAGAGGCAAAGGTTGTTAGTGATTTTATTCAAAAGGTAGAAAAAATAGTTTCTGAAAGAGCTCCTCATTTTAAGGAAAGTTTAGTTAAGATGGTCTCTCATTTAGATAGTACTCTAAAAAGTTATTTAATTTCTCAAAAAAGCTCTCCTTTACAAAAAGAAAAAGAAATGTTAGAGAAAATAGTAAATGACCTTTCAAATGAAGAGATAGTAGAGATGATAATCAATGCTTCAAGAGCAGGGAAAGATTCTCTTTTGCATATGCGAGAACTTTTTGAAAAGTTTACTTCATTAAAAGGAAGAAGAGAAGAGATAGCTTCTCTTTTGAAAAAGAGATTAAGTAAAATAGGATTAAGTGAAGGTGAAATTTCTTTTGTTATTCAAAAAGATTATAGCACATTAAGTTTAAAAGAAAAGGTAGATACCCTTTTAAAACTTCCACCTTCGGGATACTCTTCTTTGGGAATAGAAAATATAAGAGAACTTTTAAATAATTTGATAAAGAGTTCTCAAAAAGAAGCTTTAGAAAAAATTATAGATAAATTCTTGTTTTATTTAAAACAAAGTGAATCTTCAGAAAAAGAAACTGTTTTCACACTCTTAAACAATTTTTTAGAATCTACACCTTTAGAAGAGACACAAATAGACCCTTACATAGCCAAAATAATCTCATCTTTAAAAGATGAAATATTAAATTTAGAATCTCCTTTTTATGAACGCACACTTAGAATTTTAGATTTAGTTATAAAATGGTGTTATAAAAGTGCTGTTACTTCTTTAAGCAAGGAAAGATACATAATCCATTTAAGATTTTCTTATCTTAATGAGTTAGTTGAATGTATTTACAAAGCTTTAAATAAAGAAAGCACTAATTTTAAAGTAGAAAGAAATAAAGAAAAATTAAGATTATTTGTTTTTAAATTTTTAGATAGTGATTTAGTAGAGACATTAATCTTTGAATTAGCCGATCCCTCTTTAGAACATACAGAAATAATTGAAAATATATTAGTTAAGCTTGGAGAACCTGCATTGAAAAAAATAATCTCTGTTGTTGTATCTAAAACTGATTTTACTTTTGAAGGTTATATTTATCGTAAAAAAATAAGCTATATTTTAAAGAAGATGGGAAAAAAAGCAACTCACGAAGTAAAAAGAGCTTTACTTTCTGAAAAAGAAATTCCTAAATTAATTCGTTTAATCGAGATAGTAGGTTTCTTACAAGACAAAGATTTTGTAGATGTCTTAGCTGAATTTAGCAAACACCCTGATTATGAAGTCAAAAAAACAGTTATTTCAGCTTTAGCAGAAATAGGAGGTTCTGAAGCTGAGAAGATTCTTTCTGAAATGAGCAGAAGTTCTGATGTGAGAATTAGTAGGTTAGCTGCAGAAAAGATTAAAAAGTGAGAAAAAAATTAAAATTAGGTGAGATTTTGCTGGAAACATCTTCTTTAACCAAAGATCAATTAAAAGAAGCTCTCTATCTTCAAGCAAAAGAAAATATCTCTAAACCCTTAGGTGAGATTTTGGTAGAAAAAGGATATGTAAGTAAAGAAGATGTGGAGTTAGCTTTAGGAATTCAAGAAGGATACCCTTTTATTTCGGTAAAAAATTATAATTTAATTCCAGATGTAGTTAAAAAGATCCCCAAAGAATTAGCTTTAAGATATTTTATTTTGCCTTTGGATTTGATAGATAATATAATGACAGTAGCTGTACCTTCTATTTGTGAAGAGATTTTAAATAAAATTGAGGAGTTAGGTTTTAAAGTTAGAATTTTTTTAGGTAGGAAAGAAGAAATAAAAGAAGCTTTAAAAAAGTACTTTGACTGAAAAATTCAAACAAACTTCAATAGTAGACCTTACTCACCATCTTCTGGTCGAAGGAGTCAATAAAAGAGCAAGTGATATTCTAATTGAACCTTTAGATGATGAGTTACAAATAAGGTTTCGTATAGATGGTGTGCTTTCTAAATTTGCATCTTTGCCTTCTGAAATGCATTCAAAAATAATTACCAGAATAAAAGTAATGGCAGGTTTAGATATTTCTGAAAAAAGATTACCTCAGGATGGTAGTTTTAAAATGAAATTTCCAGGAAAAGAAGTAGATTTTAGAGTCTCAGTAGTTCCTTCAAGATTAGGAGAAAGAGCAGTCTTAAGAGTTTTGGATAAAGGGAGACTTATTTTAGATATTAATAAATTAGGTTTAGATCCTTATTCTTTAACTTCTCTTAAAGAGAGTTTGCTAAAACCTTATGGAATAATTTTAATATGTGGTCCTACAGGTTGTGGTAAGACTACAACTTTATACGCTTCTATAAAATACATCGATTCCATAGAAAAAAATATTGTAACAGTAGAGGACCCTGTAGAATACCAACTCTATGGTATAAATCAAGTTCAAATAAATGAAGAGATAGGCTTAACTTTTCCTGCAGTTTTACGTTCTATTTTAAGACAAGACCCAGATGTAATCCTGGTAGGTGAAATTAGAGATTCTGAGACTGCTGAAATCGCTATAAGAGCAGCTTTAACAGGACATTTGGTTTTAAGCACTCTTCATACAACTACAGCCACAGGTGGAGTTATCAGACTGATAAATATGGGAATAGAACCTTATTTAATAAGTTCATCCTGCCTTTTAATAGCTTCACAAAATTTAGTCAGATTATTATGTCCAGATTGTAAAAAGCCTCAACCTCTTCCAAAGGTAATTTCAGTTCAATTAGAGCAATATGGATACAAAAAAGAAGAGATTCCAGAAGTAATTTACACAGCTAAAGGTTGCGAGAAATGTAATAATACTGGTTACTTTGGCAGAAGGGCTATTATGGAAGCTTTGGTGTTGTCTCCTGAAATTAGAGAATTAATAGAAAAAAATGCTCCTGAAAGAGAGATTAGAAAGAAAGCAAGGATGCAAGGAATGAGGAGTCTGAGAGAAAGAGGATATGAACTCTTAATGAAAGGTTTGACTTCTTTAGAGGAGGTAATAAGAGTAACTTCTGCTCAAGAAGTTTAAAATAGTCTTTTAAGATGGAAAAGCATTTTTCTAAAAAAGATGAACTAAATTATATGCTTGAGATTTCAGAGAAGTTAAACATCCCTTTTATAAGAATCTCTCAATATCAAATCCCCAAAGAATTACTCAATCTCATTCCAGAAAAAATAGCCCGCAATTATAAAGTCATACCTGTAGCTAAATTCGGTCCAGTACTCACTTTAGCTATGGTAAATCCTCTCAACTTAATGATTTTAGATGAGTTGCGTTATTTAATAGGATTAGAAATAACCCCTGTAGTAAGCACTCCTTCAGAGATTTTAGAGGCAATAGAGATTTATTATAAGCCTTCTTTTGAGATGAGTATAGAAAAGTTAAAAGAAGAGAAAACAGAAGAAATAACCATTGAGAAGACAACAGCTGAAGAAGAAGAGTTAGATATCTATAAACTTACAGAGATGAGTTCACAAGAAAAGGTAGTAAACACTCTCAATAATATTATCTTGGAAGCTTTGAAATCTAAAGCGAGTGACATTCATATAGAGCCCTATCAAGAACATATCAGAATCCGTTACAGAATAGATGGTGTTTTGACAGAGAAAATGACTCTTCCAAAAGATATGCAAGATGCACTTTTAGCTAGGATAAAAGTAATGTCTAAATTAGATATTACTCAAAGGAAAATTCCCCAAGATGGCAGATTTACTATAAATTTTGAGGATAGAAACATAGATTTTAGAGTTTCAATTTTACCTACATACTTTGGAGAAAAAGGAGTCTTAAGGATTTTAGATAAAGGAAGAATGAAATTAGATTTAAGAAGTTTAGGTTTTTCTGAGCGTGCTTTTGAAATATACAAAGAAGCTATCTTTTCTCCTTTTGGTATCATATTAATCACAGGTCCTACAGGTTCTGGAAAATCAACTACTTTATACTCTATGCTAAATGAGTTAAATACACCTGAAAAAAACATAGTTACAATTGAAGATCCAATAGAATACCATCTAAAAGGTATTACTCAAATTCAGATAAAGCCAGAAATCGGTTTAGACTTTGCTCAATGTTTAAGGAGTGTTTTAAGACAATCTCCAGATGTGATTATGGTAGGTGAGATAAGAGACTTTGAGACAGCAGACATTGCTATGAAATCTGCTTTAACAGGACATTTGGTTCTAACTACCCTTCACACAAACGATGCTCCATCAGCTATAACCAGATTGTTAGATATGGGAATAGAACCTTTTTTAATAGCAGGCGCTTTGAGGATGGTTTCAGCTCAAAGATTGGTAAGAAAGTTATGTGATTACTGTAAAGAGAGTTATACCATAGATAAAAGGAGTTTAGAAAAATTTGGTATCTTTGTTGATAAAGAAGAAGTTGTTTTATATAGAGCTACTGGTTGTAATGAGTGTGATAGAGTAGGTTATAAAGGAAGAGAAGCTATAGTAGAAGCGTTTTTAGTAGATGATACTTTAAGAGAGATGATAATCCAGAGAACTCCCCTCTTAGATATTAAAAAGTATCTAAAATCAACAGGAATGCATACTTTACGTGAAGATGGTTTTCTGAAAGCTTTAAAAGGAGCTACTTCCTTAGAAGAAGTAATAAGAGTAACTGCCCAATTTTAAACCTTTCTTTTTATAGTCTTTCTTTTTTCAAATATGGTATAATTTAAAATGAGGTATGAAATATAAATATTTTTTTCTTATTTTCTTATTTTTTCTTAAATGTGGATTCTCTCAAGATCCAATATCTCCTAAAATTAGAGTAGAAGGTGATACTCAAATAAAGTTTGGAACTTTAAGATTAAAGCCTGTAAAAGACACACCTCCTGCTTCTCCTCAATTAGGAGATTTGTATTTTGATGGGACTTATCTTTATACTTGGGATGGTTCAAATTGGACACAAGTTTCAGAAGAGGGTTCACTTTTCTTTAATGATGCAGATAATTCCTTATATTTTTATGATGGAGCTCAGTGGCAAAAATTAGGAGGAGGTGAAGGTCCTAAAAAAATAGCTACAAGAATAGTAGCAGCATCTGACTCTCCAGATAAAAGCAGAGCAGACTATGTCTGTGATGGAACAGATGACCAAGAAGAGATAAATCAAGCAATAATAGATGTGTATTTTAATCAAAATAATCCAGGCTTAGGAGGTTCAGTTTATTTATTAGCTGGAACTTACAATATAAGTGATAATACATCTATTACTTACACAAAACCAGATGGCACTACTTTAACCTATTCAACTCCAGGCATCGTTTTATACTCTAATATCTCCTTAATAGGTGAAGGAGCAGGCACAGTTTTAAAAGCAGTTTCTGGCACAGCTTACGATATAATAAATGTGATTGGTTCTTCTACCACACCTGTTAAAGGTGCTTTTATTTCCCAATTAAGAGTAGATGGAAATAAAGCTAATGTGTCAGATACACACAATGGAATTTATTTTAAGTATGCTCAGAATTCAAAAATTACAAAAGTATGGATTGAAAATTGCTCAGGTTCTGCAATAAAATTGGAAAATTCTTCTTATAATATTTTCTCTAAAAGTTTTCTATTAAATTGCTCAAAAGGAATTTACTTTGATTCAAGTTCTAATAATATCATTGCAAAAAATATAATTGAAAATATACCTGAAGGAGCTATATACTTTGCTTCAGATAGCAATTATAACATAATAGAAAGCAATATTATTTATAACTTAACAAGTGAAGAAGTTACTACAGGAGCTATAAGATTACACGGTAACTACAATATTCTTTTGGCAAACCATATTACAAGCTCTAAAATAGGAGGCGTTTTAATAGAAGGTGATTACAATCTTTTATATTCAAATTTATTAAGTGGTTTAGAAAATTTCGGAGTTAATTTATCTGGTTCTACTTACAATCTTTTATCTTCAAACCACATTCATTTAGGCTCTTCTAACTCAGCTTATGGGATAAAAGTAGAGTCGAGTTCAGATTCTAATCTTTTAGTGGGAAATTATATTTGGGACGAAGAAGATGATTTTGCTTCAATTTCAATCCTTGATTCAGACAAACTCCTCATAGCTTCAAATTACATACTTTATCCTGGAGCTCCTGATTATGGAATTGAAATAGATAGCTCTTCAAAAGATAACTATATTGTAGGAAATCAAATAATAGATAGCAGCACAAATTCTCCAGGAAATATAAAGGACAATGGCACAAATACTCAGTATACTCAAAAAGAAAAAATGACAATAGAAAAGTATACTTTTCCTTATTCATCTATTTCTTCTCCTTATAAATTAGATACCTTTGTCAATGTACGGGCTCACAGTTATATAGCTTTTAATATTAACAAAGCAGGCAGTTATACTGTTTATTTAACAACAGGCAAATCTCCAGGTGACATACTTATCTTAGAGAACAAGACCAATAATAAAAATAACTTTATTAGAGTCTATGATTATACTGATCCTGGCTCTCCTTCAGGAAATGTAATAAATTTAAGTGTTTCTTACATAGATTTAGGCAAAAATGATGTTTTAAAACTAATCTGGAATGGAACTCACTGGATTGAATTAGAACATATTGATAACTGAAAATGATTTATGAAGAGGTTTTTAAAGAGTTAAATAAAAGAAAAGTTAAATATGTAGTGGTAGGAGGCATAGCTCTGGTCTTATATGGTATATTACGCTTTACTGCAGATTTGGATTTAGTAATTCATTTAGAAGAAAAAAATATAGATAGATTCTTCAAAGCGATCAAAAATTTAGGTTTTAAACCAAAAGTTCC
>Ga0190309_1000018_pt1 | contig 65381 bp, 67 predicted proteins | sample 48700767_MG_FD_161656 | JGI IMG/M metagenome (GOLD analysis project Ga0190309, IMG submission 161656) | Hydrothermal vent sediment bacterial communities from Southern Trench, Guaymas Basin, Mexico - 4870-07-6-7_MG | ecosystem: Environmental > Aquatic > Marine > Hydrothermal vents > Sediment ... | reverse complement strand
CCCCCATGGCAATCCTATTCCAACCCCTAGTGGAGAAATAATTTTTGAAGAAGATATTCCTCTTTCAGAGTTGCAACCCGCAGAAGAAGCCATTATCACCAGGATCACAGATGAAAATCCAGCTTTACTTCGTCGACTTATTGCAATTGGCATCTTGCCTGGTGTCAAAATTACAGTTAAAGAAAAATCTCCACTTGGAGGAGCACTTGTTTTAAAAATAGGGGACTATGAGGTTGCATTGGGTCACGATGTAGCTTCCAAAATATGTGCGAAAACAAGTACTGCTCCTCACAGACATAGACGTCGTATGCGTCACGGAGCAAAAAGCCGCAAATAAATATAATGTTGAAAGAGAGGATCGCCATGGCTTCTTCAAGACATCTTAAAGAACCAAAAGAGAGTAGTGATACTGTAAAAATATTATTGGCTGGTAATCCTAATACTGGTAAATCTGTGTTTTTCAATAGAATTACAGGCATAGGGGTTATTGTTTCAAATTACCCTGGCACCACTGTTGAACTTATGGAGGGGAAAACAAAATTTAATGGTAGAGAAATTACTGTTATCGATCTTCCTGGCACATATTCCCTTGGCGCTGGCTCCATGGATGAAAGAGTTGCCAGAGCAGCTATCTTGGAAGAAAAACCCGTTGTTGTTATCAATATTGTAGATGCTGCTAACCTTGAACGAAACCTATACTTAACTCTGCAACTCCTTGAACTTCAAATTCCAGTCGTTGTTGCACTAAACATGGTTGATGAAGCTAGGAAAAGAGGCATCGAAATAGATCACGAAAAACTCTCTGAACTTCTCGGTGTTCCTGTCATTCCAACGATTGCGACACGAGGTGAAGGCATTAGAGAAGTCGTAGATGCCGCTTTAAAAGTTTTTGATGGAAGACTAACAATTCGCCCCATGAAAGTGCAATATGGACGTGATATTGAAGCTATAATTCATGAACTCGAAAAAATTGTAGAGAAGCGTTTGAAAATATTTCCAAAGAATATAAGTCCCAGAACTATTTCAATTCTTCTATTGGAGGGAGATCCTGAGATTATAGAAGAAATAAGTAAAATAGATGAAGAAGTTATAGAAATCGCCAAGAATTTTGCTAAGAAAATTGAAGAATTACATGGTGAACCTGCTAGCTTAAGAATTGCCAAGGAAAGATATGGCGTCGCCCATAGTATAGCTAAAGCCGTAACAACTAGATATGAAAAGAAAATTTTACTTAGAGATAAACTCGATGCTTTAACTACGAACATATATACTGGTTTTCCTATAATGGTCTGCGTGTGGATAGGTTTATTTTCTCTCTTACTCTACGGCGGAAGTTTTTTAGAAGAACTAATAGTTTTCGGGTGGGAAAGTTATATTGCTCCACTTATTGAAAGAGGACTGTCTTATATTATTCCTAACGATTTCATTTATCAAATCGTTAGTAGAGGTTTAATTCTAGGGTTAGAGGCAGGACTAGCTGTTGTTGTGCCTTATGTAACCCTATTTTATATAGCTTTAGCAGTTCTTGAAGACACCGGTTACCTTACACGCATGGCGTATCTTATGGACAATTTTATGCATAAAGTTGGTCTTCATGGAAGAGCTATAATCCCTCTCATAGCTGGCTATGGATGTAATGTTCCCGCCATCATGGGTACAAGGGTCTTAGAAACTCGAAGAGAAAGAGTTTTAGCAGCTTTTCTCATAACCTTAATTCCTTGTTCTGCCAGAACTGTAGTTATATTAGGTTTGATAGGCCAGTATATAGGTCTACTTGCTGTTCTTTCCATCTATGCATTAAATTTAGGTATTATTGCTTTTTCAGGCATCTTTTTAAACCGTATTATAAAAGGTGAAACATTCGGATTAGTTATGGAGCTTCCACCCTACCGTATTCCGCATCCAATACCTGTTTTAAAGAAAACTTGGATTAGATTTAGAGAATTTGTATACATAGCCTTCCCACTGCTTATTTTAGGTAGCTTAGTTCTTAGTGCTTTCGAATATTCCGGTGCCATTCAACCCGTTGTTTCCTTAATGAGCCCGATAGTTGTTGGAATACTTGGTCTCCCAGCCCTAACGGGAATAACACTAGTTTTCGGGGTTCTTAGGAAAGAAATGACATTAGAAATGCTTATAGTGTTATTTGGAACCACGGATTTTCTAGCAATAATGAACACAACTCAAATGATTGTTTTTACAGTAGTAGTTACACTTTACTTTCCATGCATCGCAACTTTCGCAGTCCTAGGTAAAGAACTAGGCTGGAAAACCGCCATCCTAATAGCAATATCAACAATCATCCTAGCAATAACTATCGGAGGAATAACCAATTTCATACTTACACGTCTCTAAACATCAAATAAACGCCATTTAGAAAAATTTTGCACTTCATATACACTTCCATTTTATGCGATGTGCGGGTGATATACTCTTGCCAAAAGAGAAAACGTATCGGTGTCCTCTTTGTGGCTTTAAATTTACCGAAAAATCAGCAAAAGATTGTATAAATTGTCCATTAGCAGCAAAATGCAGTCTGATTAGGTGTCCTAACTGTGGATACGAATTCCCCAAAATTTAACTCTCTCAGCTTTCTTCCTTCAATTTTCTTCTGACCAGCAACCATTGGTCAGATTTTGAAGTAAACATTATTTTCATCAAAATAACGTTGAGATTTTGAGATCAAAAATATATAAATGCTACACTGATCGAAAGATAATTACTCAGCTTATGGGGTTGGCGAATCGGATATGAAGTCTCCAGAGAATTTTACCTTGTATCGGGATAGGAAACTTGTAGAAAAGGTAGCAGAAAAGATAAGGGAAGCTGCAGGCGGGGAAAGTTTCAAATTTATGCATGTTTGTGGAACACATGAAGATACAATTTCACGTTTTGCACTTAGGTCAATACTACCTGAAAACGTTAAAGTTATTGCGGGCCCTGGTTGCCCTGTATGTGTAACACCACCTGAAGTTATTTCTGCGGCAATTGAGCTTTCCAAGCTTGATAACGTTATTCTGACAACCTACGGGGATATGGCGCATGTCCCAAGCCCAAGAGGCTCCCTTGTTCAAGCAAGAGCAAAAGGCGGAGATGTCCACATAGTTTACAGCATTATGGATGCCGTTAAGCTAGCTAATAAAAGGAAGGATAAGCAAATTGTTCATTTTGCCATAGGTTTTGAAACAACAGCTCCATCAACAGCAGCAACTCTTCTCAACAATCCACCAGAAAACTTCTCAGTATTAACCTATCACTTGCTAATTCCACCCGCAATAGATTTCCTACTAAGCCTTGGTGAGGTTAAGTTAGATGGATTTATTCTTCCAGGACATGTTTCCACAATCATTGGCTCAAACGCTTATAAGTATATTTCAGAAAAATGGCACATTCCTCAAGTTGTTACAGGGTTTGAACCATTGGATGTTCTTGTTGGAATTTACATGTTATTGAAACAGATAAGAGAGGGTAGAACTGAAGTTGAAAATGAATATGTGCGAGCCGTCAGGCCTGAAGGCAATGTTAAAGCTAAAGAAATAATGAAAAAAGTTTTCGACGTGGTTGACGCAAGGTGGAGAGGTATAGGCACTATACCTTGCTCAGGATTTAAACTTAAGAAGGAGTTCGAAAATTTTGATGCCAGCAAAAAATTTGAAATTGCATTTGAAGAATTTAAGCAAGATTTACATCCAGGCTGCAAATGTGGAGAAATCCTCCGAGGCTTGGCACAACCCGAAGACTGCCCACTTTTTGCTAAGGTGTGCACACCACTACACCCAATAGGTCCATGCATGGTTAGTAGAGAAGGCACGTGCGCAATAGTCTACAAATACTCTCGATCTAAAAATAAGTAAGCGCGCTTCCCTCCTTAAAAGTTAAAACCTCAGAGAATAACATTTCCTTACAATTCATTAATAAAAGGGAAGCTTTAAGAAACTATCAATTCAAAAACAATATGGGCCCGTAGCCTAGCAGGATATGGCGCCGGCCTTCGGATAAACCTAAAACCTTAGTGGAAAGCCGGAGGTCCCGGGTTCAAATCCCGGCGGGCCCACCATACTTCTAAATAGTAATGTAAAATTGTCTCATTTTAACTATATAATTCAAATGTGTGCTTTACTTTAACTAATGGTAAAGGCTGAGATAAGCATATAAGGACAATTTTGTTTTCTGAATGTGCCTTAATGATGGAGGATGTAAATTGGTTAATACTAAGCTAGCTGATGTACTTTCCCACGCACTTTCGGCACCACTTTTTGCTCTATACTCACTTATCATAATTTATGCTGCCAATAGTGCAGCTTATAGCCCTTTACCTGCATGTTTAGCTATCTTAATTGGTGGAGTTTTTCTAACAATACTGCCAGTTGCTCCACTCAGTTTAAATGTGCTAAAGGGAAATGTTGACGTATTTGTTTCAGATAGGAGAAGAAGACCAAAATTTTACTCATATGCCATATTAAGCTATCTTGCGGGAGCTTTAATTTCACATGTTTTAGGAGTAAAGATTCTAACAATAATTCATTTAGCTTACTTTTTTGTTACACTGTCGGTAGTGATAATAAATTTTAAAACTAAAATTAGTGCTCATGCTTCAGGAATAGCGGGCCCAGTAACTTATGTCGTATTTTTCTTAGGACTATCATACGCCTTTTTATATTTAATTCTTATACCAGTTGCATGGGCGAGAATTAAACTTAAAGCTCATACGATACAGCAAATAACCTTAGGGACTATTGTGGCCGCAATAGTTACGTTCTTAACATGTTTTATAATGTATGATGTCCTACTATATTAGTGAAACTAAATATATAGGTTTGATTTTGAAACAAATTGCAAATGTCATCGTTTTCATTATTAGAATACAGATCAAAGGTGATTCTTAAGTTGAGAGCTAAAATGGTAATTGTTGGCAGTGGGATTGTGGGGTTAACTACGGCATATAATCTTGCGAAACTTGGAGAAAATGATGTGATAGTTGTAGAACAGAAATATCTTGCTTATGGTTCTAGCACTAGAAATGCTGGACATTTTAGAGTGCATTTCTGGGCCCCTGAAAACACCCGTTTTGCCATTGAGGCCCGAAAAAGACTTTTGGATTTTGCCCCCAAAATCAGGTGGAACGCGGAAATTGATTTAGGAGGATATTTATGGCTTCTATACAAGGAGGAACACGTCAAAGCCTATGAAAGGAGCAACAGGGAAATTTGGAGCAAATTTGGTGTCAGCGGCAAAATTTTAACACCGGAAGAAATCTCTGAACTTTTCCCCTACGTTAACCTAGAAGGCGTCATTGCCGGCTTTTATGGTCCACAAGATGGAAAAATTAACCCTCATGCCGTTATCTTTGGATATTATGAAGAAGCGAGGAAAATGGGGGTCAAATTCTTACCTTATACAAGAGTTGAAAAAATAATAGTTGATAATAACAAGGTTAAGGGAGTTCAAACAAATAAAGGCGTCATTGAAAGCGGAAAAGTTTTAGTTGCCGCTGGAGGATGGAGCACAAAGCTTCTAAAAAGTATTGGGATAGATCTACCAATTGAAGTTGAGAGAAAGGAAATAGGTGTAACTGAACCGATAAACTATTTCATAAAACCTTTCATAGTAAGTCTGAAAAGTGGTGTTTACGTTGGTCAAATGGTGAGAGGAGAGGTTCTAGGAAGTATAGACTACCCGATTGTTAAAGGACTTACACCTTTTAACACGACCCTTGATTGGATCCATAAATGGTCTGAAAACGCTGTTGAAGTTATACCTCAGATTAAGCATTTAATGTTTCTAAGAACATGGTCAGGTTATTATGTTGTAACTCCAGATCACAGTCACATTTTGGGTAGGGACCCTGAATGGCCCGAAAACCTTTATGTTGCAACAGGGTTTAGTGGACATGGGTTCATGATGGCCCCATTTGCCGGCGAAGTTATGGCTAAAAATCTCCTATACGACGAAATAGATGAACTTATGAAACCTTACTTGCCAACAAGATTTAAAGAAGAAAAACTAATTCACGAAACGATGGTCATAGGATAACGTACTTAATTCACATTGCTAAGCGTAAAATTTAGAGTATTCAAGTTCTATCGTTTGTCTTTGTGTTTATTTCCGGCGAAAAGAGCTACTGGGACTGGTCTTATCGGTGGACGAACTCTTGGAAGTTCTATTTCATTTACTGGTTTTCCAGTTTTCCTAGATATTATTGACAATATAAGCCTTGTACATGTTCTGCCTTGGCAAGCCCCTGTTCCACATCTAAGTATACGTTTAATTTCCTCCAAAGTAGTATATCCCTCATCGATAACTTTCTCAATTTCTTCTAAAGTTACGTCTTCACATCTACAAATTATGGTATTTTTCTTTCTTATTTCCTCATCATTCATTCAATTTTCCTCCCAATATTCCTAACAACCATAGCTAAATCTTTCTTTACTGCAATTGTCACCACGGTTGTCTTATCTTTCATTCTCCTCACGGAAACCACTCTAGCTTTTCCTACTGGTTTACCTTCACGATCTAATGCTTCGAATATTTCTCCCTTTTCTGGTATCGGTAAAAGTTCATAAGGAATAGTCACCAGAGCTTCTTCTTCTCTATACTTGAGATTAACCACAAAAATGGCTAATCCCGGACAAACCGCTACACATTCCCCGCAACCCGTACATTTATCGTAATCTACCTCTGGTGGCTCGACAAGAGAAGGTTTTTTAATCGCGCCGAATCTGCAAACATGAGCACATGGATCACAAGGGATCTTTTGAATACATTCAATGATCGCAACAGGGCCTTTTTCAAGTCTTTCTTTGGGAGGTAAGCGATCTTTTAAATCTTCAAGGGTTAATACTCCCGTTGCTTCATAGTTACTCACTTTAATTCCCTCCACATTTTCCAAACCCTTTCCTTACCCTTTAAAACCCTTTCACTAAACGGGCTTTTTCTTAAAGCGTTCAGATGTTTAAAGGATTCTTCTCTAAGTTTTTCAGCTCTACTTCTTTCTTTTCCAAACTCTATTGCTACATTTGCTCCCGCTATTCTTCCCTCCATCATTGCCGTACTTGCTTCTTCTATACCTGAAACATCACCAGCAAGATACATACCATCGATAGTTGTTTCCAAGTCTTCATTATGTATCGCTACTGGGCCACCAAGCTCAGGTATATATGCCTTTTCGCATCCAGCCTGAAACAGAAGTTCTGAAGAGGGTGTTAATCCCACAGCTAAACATATTAAATCTACATCAACTTCCTGTTCTGTTCCTTCTACGGGTTGCCAATTTTCATCTAACTCTACAATTACTGCTCCTTCAACATAGTCTTTACCTTTAGCAGCACTGATAGTATGTCTTGTTAATATGGGGACTCCCAGCCTTCTAAGTTTAGATGCATGGACTAAATAGCCTCCAATTTTAGGCATTGCTTCAACAACCATTTTAACATTTACACCAGCTTGAATAAGTTGGTAACCAACTATTAAACCAACATTACCAGCACCAACAATTAAAGCATCATTACCAGGCTTCACACCATAGACGTTCATAAGTGTTTGAACTCCTCCAGCGCCATAAACCCCTGGCAAATCGTTATTAGGGAAAGGCAGCATGTTTTCTTGAGCACCAGTTGCAACAATTACGTTACGAGTAGTTACTTCAATGAGTTTTCGATTCTCCTGAGCAATAGCTAATACAGGTCTTTTATTCTCATAGTACCCTATAACGCTAGCATTAAGCACCCACTTCACATTAGACTTCTTAAGCTCCCTAAGAAGAATTTTAGCGATCTCAACTCCTCTAACACCAGCATAATTATTCTTGGAGCCAAAAAACTTATGTGTTTGTTTTATCAACTGTCCTCCAGCTCTAGGATTTTCATCTACAAGATACACGTCAACACCTAAATTGGCGGCTGCAATCGCAGCTGATAAACCTGCAGGGCCTCCTCCAACAACTACAAGATCTGTGTCCAATTTTTCTTCTTCAACTTCTATCTCAGTTGTAATAGGCGGGTCTCCACGTCCCTTTTCATATTCAATTCTCATTCCATCTTTAACGAGAGTTACGCAAGTTCTAACATGTGGTATTCCATTAACACGCATAAGGCAGGAAGAACATTTTCCTATACCGCAGAAAAACCCTCTAGGCCTATGGTATTTAACACTCTTAGAGTATATTTTTATTCCGGAAGCATAAAGCGCTGCTGCTATAGTTTCCCCTTCGTATGCATCGATTTCTTTGTCTTCGAGATAAATATGCACCCGTTTATCACGTTTAAATTCTAATATCGGGTGCTTCCATATTCTTAAGTCCATGGCAACTTCCATCCCAAAACTAATTGAACAAGAATACATTAAGTTGGTTCTCGTTTAAAGATTTGGTTGTCAAGTTGCTGTTTTTCACGAATTATTCTACTATGATTCTATAGATTAATCCCGCGAGAGTTAGTTATTATTAAAGACTAATCATCAAGTTTTACTTTAACCTAAATGACGTTTAGCTATTATAAAATATGGGCTTAAGGGTTTAATTTATTTCAAACAAATCAGAAATTTTAAATATTAATTCACGGTAATTCTAAAAGTCTCAGTTAAGCAAATGTTATTGAATGCTGTAATAATCCTTCTTTACTGCAATAGTTTTAGGAGGAACGACTGTGAGAAAGGGAGAGATTGCGATCAAAGCCAGCAGATATATCGTTCAAATTTTCTTCTTCGTATTATTCAACATATATCTATTTGAACTGATTCCTTATATTGGAGGTTATCTTTCTGCTCTTAAACAAATCGATTTAAGAAATTTCCCACTACCAATAGATTTTGATTCACAATATGCAAATGTTGCAAATGCCTTCACCGTTATGCAGCTTATGATTGCAACTCTCTGGTTCCCAGCCTTAACAATAGGTTTAACCATACTAATCTCCATAATCTTTGGTCGAGCTGCATGCGGATGGCTATGTCCTTTTGGATTCGTACAAGACCTACTCAGAGCACTTCCAATAAAGAAAATTAGAGTTTCTCAACCAGTAAACAGAGCCCTAGCAAAAATAAAATACTACGTGCTTCTCTTCACTATCATTATAGTTTCCCTCTTTGCCCTAGCAAAAATCTATGATATAAAAGACCTATTAAAAGTTCTAGGCGATTTTGGCAAAGCACCATATACAACTTTAAGTCCATCCAGCACATTATTCGGGCTAATACCAGTAATGATTGTTGAAAGAAAATTCATAGAGCTTGGCGACCACATATGGGAGCTATTTACATTAAATCAACTATTCTGGCTGAGAATAAGTATCTTGGTGTTCGCAATAATTGCATCCATTTACATACCGAGAGCATGGTGCAGATGGTTTTGCCCCATCGGGGCTCTTCAAGCAATCTTCAGCAAATATAGTTTACTTGGCATTGGAAGAAAACCAGCCAGATGCCTTGGAGAAAAATGTAGACTCTGCGAAAAAGCCTGTCCAATGGCTATAAGAATTCTCGAAGAACCTTGGCAAAAAATCAGAAACAGAGAATGTATAAATTGCCTACTATGTAAAGCAGCCTGCCCAGAGGATGCTATAAAAATAGTTTTCCCATAAAATAAATAAAAAGTTAATTAAACACCTACCTCGTCGGCTGCGCGTGCTCCAAAATATGTTAGATTTTGGATTCACCGTTAAAACTTTAGTTTTCCTTCCTGTACTGATTGCGAATTCCAAGAATTCTGCTGGTTTGTTAAAGAAAACCTGATGGACTGCTAGGGAAAACTCTCCCAGCTGTGCAGACTGTTTATGGCAAGAAAAATCATACAGTGCCCATAAGGATATGCGATTAAAGTGGTAACTTTTGCCGAAATCATTAAATTGCTTTACTAGTTGAATGCTCTAGAAAGGTGATTAGGTTGCCACTTAAAATTTACAATACTTTATCGAAAAACGAGGAAATATTTGAACCATTAAATCCTCCAACCGTAAAAATGTATGTATGTGGGCCAACCGTATACGATTTAAGCCATTTGGGCCACGCCCGCACCTACATCGCTTTTGATGTTGTTAGAAGGTATTTAGAGTTTCTCGGTTACTCCGTCATATATGTTGTAAATATTACAGACGTTGAGGATAAAATTATTAAAAGAGCTCAAGAAAAAGGTGTTTCACCCTTTGAACTAGCTGAAGAATACACAAAAGAATACTTCAAAGACATAGAGGCTTTACAGATTAAGAAAGCCGATATCAACCCCAAAGTCACAGAGCATATTGAAGACATCATCGAGGTCGTTCAAGGATTAATAGACAAAGGTTATGCATACGTTGCAGACGGAGACGTCTACTTTGACGTCCTAAAATTTCCCGACTACGGTAAACTCTCGCATCAATCTCTCGAAGATCTGAAAGCTGGAGCTAGAGTTGAAGTTAGCGAAAAAAAGAAACATCCCGCCGACTTTGCTCTGTGGAAAAAATCCAAGGAAGGAGAACCTTCATGGGACAGTCCCTGGGGTCCCGGACGCCCAGGATGGCACATAGAATGTTCTGTAATGTCCATGAAATATCTAGGAGAGCAATTAGACATACATGGCGGTGGACAAGACCTCATATTTCCACACCACGAAAACGAAATTGCTCAATCTGAAGCATACACCGGCAAGAAACCATTCGCAAAATACTGGATGCATACAGGACTAGTTATGGTTAGAGGAGAACGCATGGGCAAATCCCTCGGAAACTTTGTTACAATTAAAGAACTGCTTGAAAAATTCAACGCAGAAGCTGTAAGACTTTTTGTTTTGTCTACTCATTATAGAAGTCCAATCGATTTTACATGGGAGAGAATCGAACAGGCAAATAACAGCTTAGAAAGACTCTATAACACTATTGAAAATATTGAAGTTGCGCTTAGGGAAAGCGATATAAATTACGCCTATAAGTTAAAAGATTTGGATTTAGATTTCTACCGCAATTTGATTAGCGATGAAAGAAAATTCTTCGAAGCTATGAATAACGACTTTAACACCCCCGCTGCTATATCCGCATTGTTTGAGCTCTCCAGTCATGTGAATAACTATCTTAGAAACGCGGATAAACCAAATGGGGCATTACTCTCTAGGGCATTCAACTTCTTCATGAATATAGGTGAAATCTTTGGGTTCTTCAACAAATTTAAAGTAAAACCAGAGAAAAAAGAAGAATATGGTTTAGTTGAAAAACTGATAGCTTTAATCGTTGATATTAGAAGCGAAGCGCGTAAAAAAAAGGATTGGGAAACTGCTGATAAAATCAGAGAAAAACTTAGAGAACTAGGTATATTCCTAGAAGATACGAAAGAGAAAACCATTTGGAAATTAAAGAGGTAATTTGACAGCTTTATTTATAAAATGTCTTAAGAGCTACATTTACATTTCTTCTCCAATTTCCTCCACTATATATCCAATTTTTTTGAAGATCTCAGGAGAAAACTTAATTCCACAGTATTCTGATCCAGCGGCACCAATTACGTAATCCCTTTCCATAACTTCTTTATCAACGTAAGCGGGACATAATTTATAGAAAACAAAAGGAGGTACCCCACCTATTTCGAAGCCAGTAAAAGCCTTAACTTCGTCTGGAGTAGCTAATCTAAGCTTTTTCAACCCACTAATTTTCTCAAGTTTCCTCACGTTAACTCGCTTGTTCCCAGTAACTATTGCCGCAACATATTTATCCTTAGATTTAAATAAGAGACTCTTCAAAATATACTTTCTAGGCACCTTAAGAGCCTTTTCAGCATCTTCAGTTTTCCTGCCACTCAATTCATGATAAATTATTTCACCATCTATTCCAATTTCCTTAATAAGATCTTCCATCTTCTTTAACTTATCTTTCAATTCAAACACCATGTAATCTCAAGATTATTAAGATGAAAGTCTCTATAAAGCTAATTAGAAAATAAAATAATCTCTTATATATTTGTCACCCAGTATGAACCTTTTTCCGTATGTTCCTTTTTCCATATTGGGGCTTCCTTCTTAAATCTCTCTACGGCTTCTCTTAGCGCTTGAAAAGTTTCTTCTCTGTGCTCTCCGGCAACAACCACATATACGATGTCTTCTCCAACATTTAAAGTTCCAACGTTATGATGAATATGAACATCTATCACACCGTTCTTCTCTATGATTTCTTCGCAAATTTTGCTTAAAACCTTGTTAGCTTCCTCTTCATGTGCTTCAAACTCCAATTTTTTAACTCTTGAACCGTTTTTCCCTTTTCCACGAACAATACCTATAAAACACGTAATTGCGCCAACTTCGTTTATTCTTGGATTTTTCTTGATTTCATCGATAATTCTTTGTAGTGAAATTTCGCCTTTGTTATGAATTTCTCCTTTTCTCAATCTATATCCTCCTATGTTAGTAAAGTAGTCATTAATACCAAGAAATACCGCAAGTTAACTTGAACAAGTGTTTCACCTAACTGTAATTGTTGACTTTCTAAATATTTCTTTTGACTAGGTTTACTGAAAAATAACTTAAGTGGAAGGACACAATAGCTCACAGTTTTTCTTAAACTTACGTTTTATTTAGTTATTTTGTCACATATGTCGCAAATTTCAGGAAACCCGCCAGTTTGTTTGTGTATTTCACAAATAACTTTCTTTGAGGCGCGAAGAGTTTTACAGAGACGACATATTTCCACTAAGGCACCAAGTTTATCCATAGTATTTTCTGCAATTCCCTTTGCTATTTTCTCCACGGCTTCCCTTACTTCTCGGTTTTTTAATAATTTTTCTCCTTTCAGTCCTCGTTTCTCCGACAAATAGTAACTTACTGCTGGCTGTGTAAGTCCAAGCCTCCTCGCGATTTCCTGCTGTGTTAATCCGTATTTGTTAAACAATTGATTTACTATCATAGATCTGATTCTAGGTAAAATAATACGGACAACAACCTCGCAAGGCGGTTTCATGAACCTTCACCACGTCAAAAACTTTAACATTTTTATAACACCGTTATTCATTTATATTTTTAGCTAAAATAAAATACTTTCATTCTTCGCCGCAAACAGGACAGTTCTCATCGCGTTCAATCTTAACAACCTCTACTGTAAAATCTTCCCCGTCAAATATAAGCAACCTACCAACTAGTGGTACCCCAATTCCAGTAATCAATTTTATAGCCTCTAAAGCTTCCATTGAACCAATTATTCCAGGAGTAACCCCCACAACAGGGAACTTCTCCTTTTCCATTGGAGGTTTAGGAAAAATACATTTAAGACAAGGGCCTCTTTTCGGTACGATAGTCGTTAACTGCCCCGTAAAACCGTAAACTCCCGCGTGAACAAGAGGAATATCAAGTTTTACACAAGCTTCATTTAAAAAATACCGTGTTTTAAAATTATCTAAAGCATCAACAACAACATGTGCTCCCTTAATAATATTGATGACGTTATCTTTCGTAAGTTCCTCTTGTACTATCTTTACCTTTACATTTGGATTCAATTTTTCCAACTTTTCTTTCGCAGACTTCACCTTAGGCAGCCCTATGTCCTGATCCCAGTGAAGAATCTGTCTATTCAAATTATTTAACTCAACAATATCATTATCCACGAGAATAAGTTTCCCCACACCAGCAACAGCAAGATATATAGCTGTCGGGGAACCTAAACCGCCAGCGCCAACCACAACAACACGCGACTTCTTTAACTTCTTTTGCCCTTCAACACCCCACCCTTTGATCATAATTTGCCTGTTATACCTTTCAAGCTCTTTTTCAGTCAACTCTACTGCAAAATTCTTATTGTTTCCTATCATTAACACCACCATATGCTACATTCCATATTTGTCAAATCTCTGCTATTAAATCTCTCTGCTTATTACCTATCTGACGTGACTTACCGTGTATTTTACATTTAACATGTCGGCTTATTGATTAAATTTAAATTGCATCGAGTATCAAATTACGTAGATACGTCCCGTGGTCGGAGGCAGGTGACATGTGGAGGAATAGTGTTTGCAAGGAAACTGTATAATGCTCCACCATCAGTAAAATACATATATCGACTTTTAGAACTAATTGGTCCCATGAGCAGAACAGAAATTGAGGAAGAAAGTCTTTTACCGCCCAGAACAGTTGGATACGCCCTCAGAATTTTACTTGACAAGAGACTAATTACAAAAGCCAAAAACGCAAAAGACAAAAGAAAAATAATATATAAAATAAATGGAACAACTGCCTTCTAGCAGTTTCACACATTTGACGTCCCAATCTCTATTATTTTTTCCAATAATGCCTTTTCCTTAGGAACGCCCACACTAAAAACTTCACCTTGATAAGGCTTCGTCGACAACACAACTGTGGGAACAGCCATTACATTAAATTTTTCAGCTATTTCCGGAAACTCGTGAGCTTCGACAACATCCGATATAACTTTACCTTCGCTAGCTACAGCTATTCTATTAGCAATTAAAACAGCGTACGGACAATAAGGACAAGTTGGAGTAATTATAGTCTCAATTCTAACAGTTTTCTTTAAATTCTTAAGTTTCTCCACATATTCCTCTGGAATTTGAACCTTCTTTGTTGAGAGAGCCACTATGGTTTCAAGCAATGCCCATCCTTCATGTCCAAGTGGGGCTCCCGTATACCTTACTTCTCCCTTCTCACCCAGCAGAATAATTGGTGGCCTTTCAACGCCTAATTTCTCCTTTACTTCCTCTTTGCTCTCTACTTGTTTTATTTCTAGGCTTATCTTCCCTTTAGATAATTCTGCCAAGGTTTTTAGCAATTCTTCAATCGGCCCACATAATTCACAGTTTTCCCCAGTGTACATGATCATTTTAACGTTATCGGTCATTTCTTGTAGTCTCTTTTCCAAGATCTTCTTATCTTTCTCAGATATCAGACCTTTTTCCTCCTATAAGCAAACAACACATATAATCTGTCATATATCATATTCGAAACATGGGTTAGTAAGATTTCAGTATCACTCTACAGACAATTATTTAAGTTATTCGGTTAATGCAGCAACAAGACAATATCAATGAACAACGGAAATATTTTCTTGATCTCTAACACAATCATTAAATTTAACGAATTAAATTAAAATAGGAGTAAAATTTAATGTTAAATTCTAGATTAATAAATTTTCCCTTAACGTTAACTTGCAGAGGGATTTAAGTTGTCATTTGAACTTAAAGATAGGGACGGTCTCGGTAGAATAGGTATTTTGGAAACTAAGCACGGCAAAGTGGAAACTCCTGTACTAATGCCTGTTATAAATCCTAAAATTCAAACAATCCCGGTTAAAAAGTTAATAGAGGATTTTAAAGCCAAAATGCTTATAACAAACAGCTATATAATCCATAAAGATCCTCAACTACGTGAAGTCGCCCTAAGTAAAGGCGTACATAAATTACTTGAATTCAACGGACCTTTAATGACCGATAGCGGATCCTTCCAACTTTACATGTATGGAGATGTTCAAGTCGACCCTATTGAGATTGTTAGATTTCAAAGAGATATTGGAAGCGACATAGGTGTAATTTTGGACATTTTTAGAGAACCAGACGTCCCAAAAGAACAAGTTAAAGCCGACATTGAAGAAACTTTAAGAAGAGCAAAACTCTCGATAAAAGAAAAGGGAGATATGCTCCTAGCGGTCACGGTACAGGGAGGAAAATACTTAGACTTAAGGAAGCACTGCGCAAAGGAAACGGCAAAACTAGATGCTGACATCTACCCAATTGGCGGAGTAGTTCCATTCATGGAAAACTATCGATTTAAGGAACTAGTTGAGATTATCATGACCGTTAAACAACATTTGCCTCCAAGTAAGCCTATTCATCTCTTTGGTTGCGGACACCCTATGATATTTGCTTTAGCAGTCCTTTTAGGCTGCGATATGTTTGATTCAGCCTCATATTCAAAGTATGCTTTAGATAACCGTTTAATGTTTCCCACAGGCACAATTCACCTGAGTAATTTGGAATATTTACCATGCAGTTGCCCTATATGCTCCAAATACGACGTGTCTGATCTGAGAGAGATGCCAAAAGAAGAAAGAATAAGAAAAATCGCCGAACACAACCTATATGTTAGTTTTGAAGAAATAAGAAGAGTTAAACAAGCTATTAGAGAAGGCAGTCTTTGGGAACTCGTCGAAATGAGGGTCAGAAGCCACCCTAATCTTCTAGAAGCTTACAGAGTCTTAAAGAAGTATGTAGACATCTTTGAACAATACGACCCGATCGTTAAAAAATCAGCTTTCTTCTACACGGGACCTGAATCCCTAAACAGGCCTGAACCATACAGATACGCTAAAAGACTGATAGAAAGATATAGCCCTCCACAACTAGCTTCAACTCTGCTGTTACTACCTGATAAAGGTGTCAAACCATATACGAAATACTACGAGGATATACTCAATCAAATTAGGAAAAGAGGGTTGAAAAATGTTCATGTAGCTTTTCTAACAATATTTGGCGTGGTTCCATTCGAATTAGAAGAAGTTTACCCGATTCAACAAAGTGTGGTTCCCAATATTTTTGATAAGGACGCGATTTCCTACATCGGAAAACGGTTAGAAGAATACCTTACAAGGAATAGTTATAGTAAAGTTTTCTATCTTAAGGGTATGAACGATTTTGACGAAGTTGTTGAAGAATATTCAAAGAAATTCAAAATTGTCATTCTAAATAATATTAACGAACTATTAACATATCTTACTGAAACTCTAATCGATAGAAATGAAATTTTAGAAAAATTACGATGCGTTGCTGACTATCAATTTGGAAAAGGCGCTGGTAAAGCTCTATTTGAAGATGGTAAAATCACGTGGAAAAGATCAAGGGAAACCGGGAAAATAAGATATATTTACAGGGATGGCGAACTCTTGTTATCACTCGTACCTACATCTGGGTTTTTCACCTTAACTATTAAAGCAGCTAAAATATTGCTAGAGAGCTTTAAACCACCTAAACTGAGAGTAGCAGTTAATGTGGATGCTGAACCATTCGTTAAGAGAGGACGTAGCGTATTCTCAAAATTTGTAGTCGACAATGATCCTGAAATAAGGCCTGGAGAAGAAGTTATTGTCGTGAACAGAGAGGACGAGCTTTTAGCGATTGGAAAATCTATACTTGCCGGAACAGAGTTCTCATTATTTAAAAAAGGGGTTGCCGTAAAAATCAGAAAAACCATATAATATTTCTCTCATTGCTTTTCAAAAAGACTTTATAGAACAATGAAACAACTAGAGGAACTTCCGTTAAGATTAAGCTTCATGTTCCTCGTCATGGAAAGATTTTTATAAAGGTTTTCACAATCTTGTAGTAACAATCAGTACTACAATAAATTTCATCGAAAAACAATTACTTAGAGGTTTAACTTCTTTGTATTGTCCCGTTGCGTATTAAGATAAAAGGAGACACTAGGATTGACAAACAGAAGTTTCGTCTTTAAAATAGTACTTATCGGTGACGGGGGCGTAGGTAAAACAACATTACGTAGAAGATGGATGGGGGAAGGCTTTGTAACCTCGTATATATTAACTGTCGGCGCGGACTTTGCTGTAAAAACCCTTAACACCCCCTACGGACATGAGGTTAAATTCCAAATTTGGGATCTTGGTGGACAACCTCACTTTAAAGAAGTTAGAAAAACTTTTTATGCCGGTGCAGCTGGTGCACTCGTTGTTTATGACGTTACTGACCGAAAAAGCTACAACAACGTATTTGGTTGGATTGAGGAAATGTTAAAACATGTTAAACAGAAGGTTCCCATAGTTCTGGTGGGGAACAAAATAGATTTAAGAGATAACGTGCAGGATGTGATAACAACGGAGGAAGGAATAAATCTTAGAAAAGAAATCATTGAAAAGTATGGTCTAGATGTTTTATTCATTGAAACATCTGCAAAAACCGGCGAGAACGTAGATAAAGCCTTTCAAGGGATGGCAAAGTTATTATTACATGAACTAGGTGTAATAGAGTTAAGAGAAGAGGAAAAAGTTCCAGCCATGATATCGACGTCAGAGCAAACGGAAGTTGCGGAAATAACTCCTGAGACTGGTGTTAATCCGACGAGTCTCTTAAACGAGATATGTCGGATCCTTGGATTTGACGAAACTGAATGGCAAAAAGAACCCCAAAAAATTTTAACAAAAATAAAGGAAATTGCAAGTAAGATTAACGATGTAGATTGACAGAATCTTTCATTTGATAATTTATTTTCAACACAAAGACACGTACCGTTCGATTTTACAGTATTAAAATTCGGTATTAAACCAAGACAACTTTATATTTGAACAATAATAAGATAGAGAAACCAACAAGGCAAACCATTCGATGTAGTCAAAAACGTATTAGACCGATTTGATAGCATATCAATCAGCGATAGAAAGCCCGACATTTAACGTTAAACTTAAGTCTCAAGATGGTGGTAAGTCTATGGCAATTATTGATAATCCCCATGCAACGAGCATCGAAGAAATTTTCAAAATCTTGAAAACAACTCCTAATGGACTAAGTGATAAAGAAGCAAAAAAACGGTTAGAACAATACGGTCCTAACGAACTTATAGCTGCCAAGAAAATCTCCCCATTAAAAATACTTTTAGGACAGTTTAAAGACGTGTTAGTTATTATCCTTTTAATAGCAACAGTAGTATCTATGCTGATTGGAGAAATTTTAGATGCAACAGTTATAATAGCAATAGTGTTTGCATGCGTCATTCTAGGATTTACACAGGAATATCGAGCTGAAAAAGCTTTGGAAGCATTAAAAAAACTCGCTGCACCAACGGCAAGGGTGTTACGAGATGGTAAAATTATTGAAATTCCAGCGAGAGAAGTCGTACCTGGGGATATTATTCTAATAGAGGCTGGTGACCGCATACCAGCTGACGCAAGACTCATAGAAGCTGTAAACCTACAAGTTGATGAGGCAGTTCTAACCGGGGAATCCATGCCAGTACCAAAAAACACAGACACATTACCAGAGGCAAAAATACCCGTAGCAGATAGGAAAAACATGGTTTTTATGGGAACGCATGCTACCTATGGAAGAGGAAAAGCAGTAGTTACAGCTACGGGAATGGCCACGGAATTCGGAAAAATAGCTGGTATGCTACAGTATGTTGAGGAGGAAAAAACTCCACTACAGGAAAGATTGGAACACGTTGGAAAATGGCTTGGAATACTGTCCTTAGTTGTATGTTCCGCCGTGGCTGTTTTAGGAATATTTAGGGGACATACTCTGCTGGAGATGTTTATTTGGGGTGTTAGTTTAGCAGTAGCCGCTGTTCCTGAAGCCCTTCCAGCAGTTGTCACAATTTCTCTTGCCGTCGGTGTTCAACGTATGGTTAAACGTAACGCCATTGTAAGAAAACTCTATGCAGTAGAAACTCTTGGATGCGTCAATGTTATCTGTTCCGATAAAACAGGAACCATTACGAAAAATGAAATGACAGTACGTGAAATATACGTCAATGACAAAGTAATTAAAGTTACAGGATCTGGTTTCGATACCAAAGGAGAATTTTACGATGGAAATGCAAAAATAGATCCTCAAAGCATAGATGGCTTATCACTAGTTTTACGGATTGGCGCACTTTGCAATAATGCTCAATTAGAAACGAAAAGTAAAAAGGTAACGCTAGTAGGGGACCCTACGGAAATAGCACTATTGATTTCTGCTGTTAAAGCGGGAATTAATCTTAAAGAACTAAGTAAAACCTATCCACGTATTAGAGAATTTCCCTTCGATTCTATTCGTAAACGTATGACTACGATTCACATGACACCTGAAGGGGATAAAATTGCATATGTTAAGGGTGCCCCAGAGGTAATACTTCAACTATGTTCACACATCTACTTAAACGGCAAAGTAAAGGAACTCACAGAAGAAAAACGGAGGCAACTATTAGAAATAGTCCAGGAAATGGCCAGTAGAGCTCTCAGAGTTCTTGCCATGGCATATAAAAAACTAGATGAAACTGAAGATTGCATCATAGAAAATATCGAAAAAAATCTTATATTTGTTGGATTACAAGGCATGATCGATCCCCCGAGAGAAGAAGTTATACCAGCCATGAAATTATGCAAAGATGCTGGTATAAAAGTTGTTATGATAACTGGAGACCATAAACTCACAGCAATTGCAGTAGCAAAGGAAATAGGTTTGCTGGAGAAAGAATCAGAAGATAAACATGTTCTAACCGGTGCTGAACTCGACGAAATAAGTGATGAAGAACTGGAAAAAATTGTTGATAACATTTCCGTTTATGCTAGGGTTTCACCAGAACATAAAGTACGTATAGTTAATGCATTGAAAAAGAAAGGTTACGTAGTTGCTATGACCGGTGACGGAGTAAATGATGCCCCCGCAGTTAAAAGGGCTGACGTGGGTATTGCCATGGGCATTAAAGGCACCGACGTAACCAAAGAAGCATCAGAAATGATACTTGCAGATGATAATTTCGCGACAATAGTAGCTGCAGTGGAAGAGGGTAGAGGCATATATGATAACATAAAGAAATACCTGATGTATCTCCTATCATGTAATGTGGGAGAAATCTTATTGATGTTTGTAGCAAGTCTCATCGGACTACCACTTCCCTTACTTGCAATACACATCTTGCTCATTAATCTAACGACTGATGGATTGCCAGCTATAGCTTTAAGCATAGATCCTCCCGACCCAGATATAATGAAAAGGCCACCACGAGATCCCAAGGAAAGCGTATTCACACCAAGAATAAAAGGAATAATTGGCTTAGGCGGATCATTAATGGCAATAGTAGGTATTCCTCTGTTTGCTTGGACGTATTTCAGAACATCCAATTTGTTGTACGCTCAAACTATGATCTTTTTCTGGGTGACATTGTTTGAGATGTTCAGAGCGTTCCCATGCAGATCAGAGAGGAAAACAAGTTTCGAACTTGGGTTCACAACAAATAAATATCTACTCTACAGCATATTCTCATCGATACTGATAACATTATTAATAGTCTATGTTCCAGCATTACAACCATTATTCAGGACAACTCCACTAAAAATCACGGATGTTTTAATAGCCGCGGTTCTCAGCATCACTAGTTTAATAGTGATAGACTTAGGAAAAATGATAGCAAACAAAGGTTGGTTCAAGCTTTCATCAAAATAATATAATTTATATTACATTATTTCATCTAATTTTAGAAGGGGATAAAAGTGCAAGAATTTCTGAACCTTCTTGGAAGTCTATGGAGTTATATAGCAACAGCAACAGGATACTTGGCAATGGGCATAAGAATTACAATAATTTTCATAATCATAGCAATTATTGAGAGAATTATTACAAGATACATTCGAAAAGTGGGGAAACAGGTAAAACTTGACCCCGACATCATTAATGGCCTTGTTCTCATAACAAGATTTTTCATTATCATAATAGGTGTAATAGCTATCCTAGAAGTTGGGGGAATACCAGCTGGTTGGCTTGCCACGCTTGGCATGACACTTGGTACACTTGGTGGCATGGCTATAGGACTTGCCTCAACAAGGACAATAGGTAACTTCATCTCGGGCCTTTACATTCTCATCAGCAGACCTTTCGAAATAAATGACTATGTCAACATCAAGGGTATCGAAGGGATAGTCAAGGAGATAACCATAAACTACACAAAAATACTAACAGCAGATCGTAAAATGGTTTTGATCTCGAACCAAGAGGTCCTTGGTGCAAATATTACGAGATTTTCCCTAAAGGAGGGAGAATATTGCTACACTCTAGACGTTTCCTTTGACCACTCTCTAACCAAAGAAGAATTAGAACAAATTTTTAATAGGGTTGTGGAAGAATTCAGTGAAAAAGTGTCAAAAAAACCGCAATATACAATGGTTCGTCTAAGTAGATCAGAAAGAGTGTATAGATTTTATCTCTATTTCAAAAACCCAGAAGATTTATTTACTGTACCATCTGAATTCCTAGCAAAAATAACGGAGGCATGGGATCAAGCCAGAACCAAAAATAAACTATAAATATTTTTCATCGTTTTCTTGTTTTGAGCTTATATAGGAAAAATGCTATCAAAGTAGTTGTAAGAGAAACAATTAATCCTATCAAACCCCCTTCTGGACCAAAATTTCCTCCCGTTAGCCAAGTTGAACCCTTAGTATTTATAACTAATACTCCTTCGACTTTACTACCACTGATGGGGAAACCGTAAATGTAACCTTCAAAAAAGTTCCAAGCAAAATGCAATCCAATTGGAAAATATAATTCCTGCGTTTTAAGATAACTAATCGCCAAGAGAACTCCCACGATACTTATCACAATTATCGCAAGAAAATTTACATTTGGGTTAAAAACGTGCATTAAGCCAAATACAATTGAGGAAACGAGAATAGCGCTATTTTCATTCAGTGATAATGCGACATTTCGAAAAAGATATCCTCGAAAAACTAATTCCTCCATAAAAGCAACAGATAAAGACGCTAGTAACCCATAAATTAAATAGCTCACCTTAACTTTGCTATTCAGTTCAATATAAATTACTCCTAAACTAATTTCCGTTAGAAAAACAGCAGTTATCATAATGAATCCCAATAAAATCCCCGAGACGAAGCTTAACATACTCTTTCCCCGCACTTTTAACCCTAAACTCCATATAGATACATGTTCAATAAAACTGCAGAAAACATAACATAGAATAAAAGTGTAAACTGCTGCAAAAAACCAGTAGAGAAAAACATAAGATAAATGAAAGAGAACGTGGGAAATAAGGATAATACCAAGCACCCAAATAACTAAAAAACAGAATGCACGGACAAGGGGTTGATAGACATGTTTTCCGGCTTCCAATAGAAGACCTCCAAACATTAACAACAAATGTATGTCAAGTATTTTAACTTAGAATGCAATCCTATAATTTAAGTTTGCAGTTAAACTCACTAAACATGAGAGGTTTTATCATGGGCACTCCCTTCAAAGAACTTGCTGAACTTTGTGAAAAACTTGAAAAAACAACGAAAAGAACCACAATGGCCAACTTAATCTCATCATTCCTTAAAGAACTTAAATCAGATGAAATAGGACCAACAGTACGCCTAATAATTGGAAGAATATTTCCTGCTTGGAGCCAAGAAACATTAGAAATCTCATGGAGAACAATCATAAAAATAATAAAAGATCTAACAGGTGCAAGCAATAAAGACATATCTGAAGCATTTAGTAAAACAGGCGACCCAGGAGACATGACTAAAATATTAATGGAAAAAAGAAAAAGAACTAAACAAACAACTCTCCTACAATCACCTCTTACCATTATCGATGTTCATAAATATTTTCTCTCCATTGCTAGTGCAAAAGGTCCTGGAAGTAAAAAGAAAAAGGAAAGCCTTCTATATGGCTTATTAAGCAGAGCAACGCCCCTAGAAACTAAATATATAGTGAAGGACATTTTAGGAGAAATGAGACATGGTGTCTCAGAAGGTTTAATGGAAGAAGCGATAGCAAAAGCTTCTGGCGCATCTTTAGAACAGGTAAAGAGAGCTCACATGTTTCTAGGAGACCTCGGTGATGTTGCATACATTGCACTAACCAAGGGAGTACAAGGTTTAAAAGAAGTGAAAATGAGACTATTTCATCCAATTAAACCGATGCTAGCGCAACCAGCTGAAAACGTTAAGGAAGCATTAAAGGAACATGGCGGAAAGACGGCCTTTGAATACAAATTGGATGGAGCAAGAGTTCAAATTCACTTAAAGAATGGTAAAGTTGCAATATTCAGCCGCAGATTAACAGATGTAACTCAAAGCCTACCAGACGTTGTCAAACTAGTTCTAGAAGAAGTCAAGGCTAACGAAGCCGTTTTAGAAGGAGAAGTGATTGCTGTTGGAGAAGAAAATAAGCCATTGCCGTTTCAACATTTAATGAGACGCTTCCATAGAGTAAAAGATGTCGAAAAAATGATTAAAGAAATTCCAGTTCAACTTTATCTCTTCGACGTACTCTATCTCAACGGAAAAATGTTGATAGACGAGCCCTACATGAAAAGGTGGGAATACCTCGAGAAGATCCATGGTAACATCCAATTAACACCAAGAATTATTACTGGTGACCCGGAAGAGGCGCAGAATTTTTTTGAAAAAGCTAAAAGCGAGGGTCACGAAGGACTTGTAGCCAAAAAATTAGACAGTAATTATACTCCAGGGATTAGAGGCAAAAAGTGGCTTAAAATAAAGGGAATACTAGACACTTTGGACCTGGTTATAGTGGCTGCAGACTGGGGATATGGTCGCAGACATGAATGGTTGTCAGATTATTATCTGGCTGCAAGAGATGAAAAAACAGGGGAATTTCTTGTTATAGGTAAAACATTTAAAGGACTAACTGATGAGGAGTTTAAAGAAATGACCAAACGCCTTTTAGAACTAAAAATCACAGAAGTAGGAGGAACAGTTTACGTAAAACCGGAAATAGTTGTTGAAGTGGCCTTTGACGAAATTCAGCGGTCTCCAAAATATAAGTCTGGTTTTTCGCTAAGATTCGCGAGAATAACACGTATAAGAGAGGATAAAAGCCCCAATGAAGCCGATACTATTGGAAGAGTGCGTGAAATATATGAAAAACAGTTTAAGGGCAAAGCAAAAATAAATAGTCCTTAACAGAATAGCCTCTCTTGTTTTCTAGGTTACTAAAAAATTTATATTTGACTCATATTTTATCACACCTATCTTTTAACATCGCTTAACGCCTTCGAGTTTAATAACTGTATCACTGTAACGGGTTAGTTAAAATGAATGAAAAAGGGAAATTAGAAGTTTCAATTCCATATAAAAGAGTAATAATACTTCTGATCATAGGTGTACTCTTCTTAGCAGTAATTTATAACCTATTTAAAAGTCTTAAGGAGTCTTTTCAATTAATATTGAAAATAAACGTCCCAATTTATATCTTGGCAATCGTAGTTTCTGTTTCAGCTTTTCACATGTATGTTGTCTCATGGATATTTCTACTTAGAGCTCTGAATGTAAAAATAAAATTAAAAGATATAGTGTCTCTCGTATGGACATCCTATTTTTTTGACGCTATGGTACCGACAGCCTCGGTTTCAGGAGAAGCTGTTAGAGCATATTTAACAGCAAAGAAACATAATGTTAAATGGGGGGATGCAATTAGCAGCGTAGTTGCCCATAGAACAATGGCAATAATATCTTTCATAGCTATGACCGCAGCAAGCTTCATCCTCTTATACTTGATGTACCAATTGTCTATGAGAATACTAGTACTCGCTGGTGTCGCAGTATCTCTTTCCCTGATCGGTTTAGTGGCTTTATTGTATTTTTCGTTGAAACCAGAGGCAATTAATACATTTATGCGAGGCATCCTAAAAATAGCTGGAAAAATAAGTAAAAAAATAGCAAAAAAATTGGAGGAAGCAGAACCAAAGATCGTAAAGACAGTGTACGAATTTTCTGGTGCCATGAAACTACTCATAAATCACAAAAAAGTCATGTTTCTGACATTTCTAACTTCAGTATTATGGTGGCTTGGAAACGCTTTCACCGGATATGTAATCTTTCTTTCTCTAGGATACAAAATAAGTTTCATCCTGGTTCTTTTCATATTTACATTAACAATACTGGTTAGAATGATTCCAATATTTGTCCCAGGATCCATGGGGCTTTTTGAACTAGCAACAATCGCATTATGGTCCGCCGTGGGCGTGTCATCAAGCGTGGCTGCTGCTGTAGCTCTACTGAATAGGAATGTATGGGTCGTTCAAGTATCGATAGGTTTAGTTGCTGTGATAAGAGAACTTCGAGGACTAAATAAAAATTAAACCTCGTGCTTAAAGGTCCACTGGTCACGTTCAGAAATTATATTTTTAAGCAATGGAACAGATATATGCCTTGGAAGCAAGAGAAAAATTTTAGCTAAATGTTTACAGAAGTTTTTCTCAACAGAAGTTCTAGCCCAATCTGCACAATCATGAGAAATCAACTTATTTTCAACGTCTATAATGACCTTATAATCTCTTATCTTAGCTTTAATAAGTTTCTCTGAAATTTTAAGAAATCTAACATCTTTATCGTTAATCCTTCTAGCTCTAGCAATTCTTTTCCAATCAATTAAATGAGACAATAATTCTTCAACGTTTTCTAAATCAACAACCGGAGTGCCAAGCAAAGTTGTTTGCACAGTTTTAACTGATACGGGCTTTTTGCCTTCAATTACATTTAGCATATTAGCTTCGATTTCTGCTTGCCTCTTATTCTGAAGCTTCAAAAGTTTCAATAATTGAAGAGCGTTCAGTGCAGCATATCCGTAAAAATGGTTATTAAACAGCCCATAAAACACTTTAACTTTCCTTGTTATTTCTTCTATTCTCGGCAACCATTCCTTTAACTCTTCCATCCTGTATCTATAATTATACCAAGGTCGTTTTCCTCTTCCATGCCAACGAACATAGCTAAAGTCCGCTGTAACTTCGACAATTGGCGGTAAAAGCGGCTCATCAACAATCACATAAGCAATGTTATATTCACGCAAAATTTTAAACACGTCTGAAACTAGCCAAGATTCGTCTCTAAACTCACATGCAAACATATAATCGCTTGGAAGAATCGAAAAAAATCTCTTTAAAATGTGTTCATTTTTTTCCGTCCTTTTAAAACCAGGAGGCAACTGCAACAACAAGGGACCAAGTTTTCCATCATCGTGCAAGGGCTTCATCAGATTTAAAAACCTCTCAAGGTCACGTTGAACATCAAGAGATAAATCTAACTTCTTTTTATGCGTTATCTCCCTAGGTATTTTTGCCGCAAACTTAAAACCTTCAGGAGCCATTTTCTGCCAGCCTTTGACCAAGTTGGCAGATGGATAACTATAAAATGTAGAATTGATCTCTGTCGTATTAAAAACTGAAGCATAAAAGCTAAACATACCCTTTTCGGAGGGATAAAAAATACCAACCCACTCTCTATAGCTCCAACCGCTAGTTCCAATTCGAAAACTTACAGTCAATTTTAACCCTCAAACATACATTTACCGATAATTTCCTAAGAATTTAAATTTAAAATATTTTAAGACGCTTTCCTATTCGCATTATTCAATATTTAAGTGAAATAATTAACATGCTCCTTTTCTACTTCTCTCATTATCTTCTTAAATTCAGCTTCAAATTCTTTGCTAGGTTTTATTTCAACTTGATTACCTGAAACAACAATTTCACCCAAATTTCCCTGGGGCCCTTCAAATCGAATAATAGTAACGTCTTTCCTTGATGTTTTTCCAATAAATATTTCAGGAAACTGATCTAACAATTTTAAAACCACAAAACCAATTTTAGCACTTACGTGATGTTCAATTGGCTTAGCTTCTTCAACTTCCAATTTTCTCTTCTCTACTGCTTCGGCTATTGCAGGCTTCTCAACTTCAACTACTGCTTCAACTTTCCTCGCAGGTTCTGGTTTTTCTTTTTCAAGATCTACTGCTGACTTATTAACTGGTTCCCATAACTCAATTTTATTGATAAGATTTTGGTAAATCTCTTTAAAAGATTCTCCGAGTTCCCCTTGATCTATAATTATTGTATTTCGACAATTTCTACCAACTATCATATTTCCAATTTTAATACCATATGTTTTAATAGATTGAGCAATTCTCTCAGCTGTTTTACGAGCTACAAGTCCAACGTCACGACCGATAAAAAGATATATGTTTTCTGTCTCTTCATCAATAATAAGTATTGTACGGTTTGGAGAAAGATAGGACAGTGAAATTGGGATGGGACGTGTCTCACCAGCATCTATTTCCAGCATAGCAAATATTTTAGCCATTTAGACCACCATAACATCATATAACACATATCTTAACTTAAATTTAAAATCTCCTACACTCAGCTTAGAATTCCAACCAATTAACAAAATGCAAATTCCCTTTTTCGGAAATATTTTTAATATTTTTCCCTTTAATGTATTCGGTGTAGCAAATGTTTTGGCGTGAACTAGTATTTGAAGCGTTAAAAGGAGACAACGAATACGTAAAAAAACTCAAAGAAGGACTAAAAAAGTTCAATTTAAAAGTAAAAGACTTAGCAAAACTCTCAGAAGTCCCGCAAAGCACTCTCTACAAGATTTTAAGTTTTGAACACGTTCCAAGACTAGATACTTTTAGAAAAATTCTAAAAGCTTTCCAAAGACTTGAGAGACACGGCGAAAAACCTTGTATAGCTGTTATTGCAGCAAAATATATTTTAGAACAGTTAAAAATCAAAGAAATAAAAGTTAAAGATTCGATGTTTGAGTTAAGAGAATATCCAGCAACGGAGTTAGATGAAGTACTAATTCAAGCAGTCAGAGCAGAAAAAGACGGATGCTTAGCAATAGTATGCGCACCCATAGCGTCCACAGCCGTTGAAAAAATGGTGGATATACCAGTAATTTCCATGAAACCAGATAACGAAGTCCTTATAAATGCAATATATGAAGCAGCACAAAAAATTATTGGATGATCTACTCCCCACTTCCTCCTCCGTTAAATCAGGAAGTTTTCTTGCGATATTTTTATAAATTTTAAAATTAGCACATCAACTGATTTAAACTATTTTCATACTTCTCCCTTTTATATCCATTAGAAGTGGTGGACAATACTACCATTTCTTACATATTTTTATCCAATATTGGATAAAAATATTTTATATTATCCTTTTAAGGTATATTTTTCTTTCTTACTAGGAAAATATTTATTAATTTGAATGTACATCACACTACTAGCTTACTTAAATATGCTAAGATACGAGGGGTGAAACATTGCGAAAGAATCTACAAATACTAGCAATCATGCTAATAGTAGTAATAATTATCGGAGTAATAGGCACGTTATACTACTTTACACCCAAAACTCTAACTATAAAAATTGGCTTTCAACCATCAACACATCAAGTCGCTGAATTCATACTAATCAAACTTTACTATGATAAAATAGTTGACGAAGCAAAAAAACTCGGATATAACATAAAGATAGAGGATTCTTGCTACGAATCAGGCCCCCCAGAGATGCAAGAATTCCTAGCTGGTAAGCTAGACATGGCATACGTTGGAGCAACTCCACCTATCCCAGAAATATGGAATGCCATCGAAACAGGTGGACCAAAAGCATTAATAGTCGCTGGATGCAACTTAGGTGGATCAGCATTAATATTAAGAACAGGAATCGAATATACTGGGCCAAGCAGTCTAAAAGGGTTAAAAATCGGAACATTCCCCCCGGGAAGCATACAACACACAATATTAACAAAATGGCTTAGCAAAAATAGCCTGTCTTATTCAACGGAAGAAGGAACGGATGTTATACTTAAGTATGCTGGAGCAGCAGAACTAATTTCACTGCTCAAAGCTAATAAAATAGATGCCGCGTTTCTTCCAAGCCCTTCCCCAGAAATATGTGAAATGGAGGGGATAGGAAAAATAGCAGTTACATCCACCGATATGTGGAGAAATGCAACTGGTATGGAATATCAACCATGTTGCGTATTGACAATGAGCAACAAATTCATAGAGAAATATAGAAACCTTGCAAAAATATTTCTAAAATATCACATAATAGCAATGAGAGATCTAATAATAGATGTAAATGTAAGCAGTAAAGCTGGAACATTGACCACCCTGCTAAGAAGAGTAGTGACTGAGAGACTAAGCGAACTATGGGGGAAAGATGAAGAATCCATTATCAACATACTAGAGTACACATTCATAAACAATCCAACCAATCTAATCTTCAGCTACGACCCTCACTTAATAATAAATGGGGTATTAAAATATATAGAAGCTCACTACGAAATAGGAAACATAGGTAGAATGTTAAACGTAGATGAAGTATTTTACTTGGATCTCTATGATGAAGTTATTGGTGAATTAGAGTGACCCGAAATGGAAAGAAAAAACATATGGGATACGTTATGTGCCATAGTTTCCATAATAATAGTAACTACGCTCTGGGAAATAGCCTCAATAAAAAAACTGTTTATGATCCTAGCATTAGCATCCCCGATAGACGTAGCGATTTCACTAGTATTCCATTTAACATCTGGATATGTACTTAAAGATGTTTTTAACAGTTTATTACATTTAGCATGTGGATTTGCAATGGCCAGCATACTAGGCATAGGAATAGGTGCTTTCACAGGAATGTACGAGAACGCTAGAAGGCTAATTAATCCAATAATGGAAGTTTTAAGGCCAATACCTCCAATAGCATGGATACCAATAGCTATATTAATGCCATGGGGAGATCTTGAAGCATCAGCATTCATAATATTCATTGGAGCATTTTTCCCCATAGTAACGAACACCTATTTCGGATTTAGAGAAGTTGAAAAAAAATATGAAGAAGTTGCCTTATCCCTTGGAGCAAGCAAAAAAGACTTAATACTTAAGGTGAGAATCCCATCTGCCTCCCCGGCCATATTAACTGGGTTAAAGATAGGACTTGGTGTTGGATGGATGTGTGTAATAGCTGCTGAAATGTTCGGAAGAATAGGGCTTGGATACAGAATAATTATGTTCGGGTACCTATACGATGTACCATCCATTATCGCTTACATGTTAATAATAGGCGTAGTTGGATATTCAATGCAAGGAATATTTTCAATACTAGAGAGGAAAATACTCAAATGGAGGATCGGCTTAATTGTTGGTGTTAAAAGCTAATCAGCTTTCTTACATCAACATATCGACGAAAACTAAGCCAATAAATTTCGGTTAGCCTAAAACCTTTAAACGGATATAAACAGCGGCTCTTAATGTTAACTATGCAAGTATCGTAAAAGCATTATTAAACCAGAGTATTTTACAAGGCAACCATAATTGTAGATGGTAGAAATGGGGATCAAAATATGCGTGAAAAATGTTCATAAAAGTTTCGGAAACCTAAAAGTACTAAATGGAGTATCGTTTGATGTTTATGACGGAGAATTTCTATGCATATTAGGGCCAAGCGGATGTGGAAAAACTACATTACTTAGAATAATAGGCGGATTAGAAAGTGCAAATGAAGGTTACGTTAAGATCGACGGAAAAGAACCAAGCCCAAAAAACCACAAAATAGGATATGTTCCTCAAGATGAAGCTCTATTTCCTTGGAGAACTATATATGGAAATATAGGCATTGGATTGGAGATAATGAAAATTAGGAGACAAGAAGTTGAGAGAAGAGTGAGAGAGCTAATAGAATTTATTGGTTTAAGTGGATTTGAATTTTATTATCCACATCAACTATCTGGAGGAATGCGTAAAAAGGTTGCAATAGCTAGAGCCTTAGCCATAGATCCCGACATACTTTTGTTCGATGAACCGTTCGCCGACCTAGATATGCAAACTAGATATATTCTTCTAGAAGAGTTAATCAATATATGGGGTAAGTTAAAGAAAACAGTTGTATTTGTAACTCACAGTATTGATGAAGCAATATTTCTTGCAGATAGAATAATAATACTTTCAAAAATACCAGCAAAAGTAAAGGAAACTGTAAAAGTTGGGCTAAAAAGGCCAAGAAACCTGCTAAGTGATGATTTTTTAAGGATTAAAAGAGAAATATCTAAATGCATGGGCACCCCGCTGTAGCGATGCAATTGTTTAATGGTTGATTGTGATATTACTTAAAAGTACATCAAGAGAATAGTTGTGAAATTGAAAACAAACTTAAGTAACTAACATTTTAATTTTACTTAACATATTGCTAATCGTTAAGTTTAATTTAAGAAAACTCTTGTTTTATTCGGAGGTAAAACCTTGACATGGAACCATGAGAGGATTAGAACTAAACTTCTCCAAGCAAGAGAACATCTAATTAAGGCGCTTCAAAAACTTAAATCATCAAGAAACTGGTCTTTTTTAGACATGTTTCTTGGGAGAGGCCTTAGTCCCTTCGCCGATTTTATGGAACATGCAAGATTCAGCGAGGCATTGGATGAAATAAGACATGCAAAACAAATAATAGCACAAGTTCAGGAACATGTTGGCGATATAGACTTAGAAATAGATGATAACTTTTTCGGAATGTTTCTGGACATAGCCTTCGACAATATTTTTGTAGACTTTTTAAGACATGGAAGAATTAAAAACGCAAGAAAAAAGGTTATAGAAGTCATAAGAAAAATAGATAGCGTATTATCAACCTTAAGAACCCGTAAAATACCAGAAGAGGAAGAAAAATTTTGTCCTAAATGCAAGGCAAGCATACCAGCCAGTTCAAAATTCTGTCCATACTGCGGAGCAGAACAGTAGACTTACATGCTCATTTTCTTGCGCTTTTCTAGCCAATTAGGTTGTATTACTCCACTTTTGCAATCTCTCTTTAAATTAGGGTTTAATATCAATTATTGGAGATCCGGGTGGCGCATCAAGCCCTTTTACGATCAATACATTATTTTTTACTTCCACTAATTCAACAACTGTTAGACCTATAGGATTAGGTCTATTTGAGCTTCTAGACGTAAAAACACCCACCTCAGGTAATCCGTACGCCTCTGAGGATGAACCTTCAAGATACTCCTAAACTTTCATTACCTCTTAAATGGAATTAATAAAGTATAAAAGCGTGAAAAACTCATTTAAGCGGCGCAAACCATCAGAAAATTCTCTAAAATTTCAATTACACTTATATCACCTTCAACTTTTCTTACAAACCCGATAAACCGCACTACTCCACTCCTTAACAAACTCATTAAATTGACTCTCCTCACTAAAAATGTGCTATCCTTAAATCTTATTTTAAAACAATTAGGAATAGATTTTGGGACCGACTAGAAACCTTTAATATCCCAAAAATATTATTGTCTAAGAGCCAATAGATCCACAAACACCTAATACCTAATTAAAATCCCTAAAAGCATTTATTATACTCACATATATTATGAAGGTCGTAAAGTTTGAAAACCCATCAAATTTTAATGATTTCAGAGAAATATAAGCAAGCTTTGGCTATTGCAAAAACTCTCGGTAAAGTTGAAAAAAGAACTATCAAAAACATTCCAGTTTTTATCGTTAAAACAAACAGGCGCAATATTATTATTGTTCCCCTTCGTGGCCATATTACTGAGTACTCAACCAAGCCAGAATATGAAAAGTGGTCTCAAAACGATCCTAAACTCATATTGTTAGACAAAAACTCCTTGAAAAAGATATATAAGGAAAGAAAATATGTTAAATTATTAAAGACTCTGGCAAAGCAGTGCGATGAACTAATTTTTGCGACAGATGCTGATGAAGAAGGAGAAAACATCGCTTTGGAAGCTTGGGAAATTATTAGAGAGGTAAATCCAAAACTTAAACCTAAACGTCTTTGGCTTCATACACTAATTCCAAGCGATATCCGTGAAGCCTTTAGAAACCTTATTGAGCCTAAGTGGACCTTGGCATATGCAGTTGAAGCTAGAAGACAAATAGACGCCCTAATAGGTTTTGCCGCCACAAGAGAACTTACACTAGCATTAAAAGCATTTCTAAAACACATAGGAACTAATGTCATTAGTGTTGGGCGAGTTCAAACGCCAACTCTCTATCTCATATATACTAGGGAAAAAGAAATCAAGAACTTTGTACCGGAACCTTATTGGAATCTTTTAGCAGAAATAAATGTTCATGAAGCGATTATAAAAGCAAGACATGTAGATTCTCCGTTTAAAGACAAAAAACTCGTAACAACCATATACAATAGAGTCAAGGAAGAGAAATATGCAATATTGGAGGATGTTAGACGAAAAGAAGTTTATGTTCAACCCCCAACCCCATTTAATACCACAAAAGCATTGAAAACGACAACGAAAATTCTTCCAATAACAGCTAAAACAGCCATGAAAATAATGGAAGACCTCTACCTAGATGCCTTAATAAGCTATCCAAGAACAGATACAGATCGTTATTCTCAGTCATTTCCGCATCAAGAGTTGATATCAAAATTTCTAAAAAGTAGAATATATGGCGTCTATGCTGAGGAAATTCTAAGAAAGGATGTTCTCCAACCCAGACAGGGCAAAGTGTTTAAAGGAGATCATGAGCCTATCACGCCAATAGATGTTGCTGAACCCGGAGATCCAAGATTTAAAACACGAAACCACTGGGAAATATATAATATCATCGTTAGAAGATATCTTGCGCTTTTCATGCCGCCTGCAAAAGAACTTAAAATAGATTTACTTTTCCTAATAAACAAAGAAAAATTTACGGCCAATATAACTGTGCTTTTAGAAAGAGGATTTATGAAAGTTTGGCCATGGGCAGGAAAAGAATGCACACCTCTACCAAAATTACCAGAACTTGCAACAAAAAATCGATATCCAATTAGAAAAATTTTCATAGAAGAAAAGAAAACAAAGCCTCCTCCAAGACTAACCGAAAGCAATCTAATAGCCATGATGCAAAAATTAAATCTAGGAACAAAATCAACAAGGCCACAACACATAGAAACCAACAAAAAACGAGGCTACATCGTTAGAAAGGGGAAAAGTCTATATTGTTCTGAGATAGGATGGATTTTAGCTTCTAATTTAGAGAAGATATGGCCAGATTTTGTTCTTCCAAAATTTACCGCCAGAATCGAAGAAATGCTTCAAAAAGTAATGGATGGATCAATCGAATGGAGTAGTGTTGTTGAGGACATCAGAAAAGAATTTCTAAACATGTTTGATAAACTTAGGGAAAATAAAGCAAAAATTATTAGAGAAATAGGGGAAACCGTTGATAAAATGATGAAAGAAGGTACAGTTTCAGATATATATGCCAAATGTCCAAACTGTGGGCAACCAATGACTTTAAGAAAAGGCAAAACAGGAAAACGATATATAAAATGCATAGCATGTAGCGAAACCCGCCCTTTACCACCAAAAGGTTCCATTAGAGTTCTTAAGACAAAAGTTTGCCCTATATGTGGAAACAATGTACTGTCAATATCGACAAAGAATTTTTCATACAAAATATGTCCAATCTGCTGGACAACGATGGGAATATGTGCAAAATGCACATACAAAAAATGTAATTTGAATAAAAATAGTAGAACGCGATCATGTTAATAATTCTTTAAATTAAAGTTTTTCCATTACGCTTCTGATAAGATCTCTTACAACATCTCTTCCACCTAAAAATAAAGCCAGTTCAGCAAGTCTTTCTATATGCGCTTCCACTATAGGTAATAACAATTTTTTAGACTTTTCGTCCAAAACTGAAATGATGTCTATTAACGCGCTTAATGTACTAAAGAGATCCCTAAACATCACAATAACATGAGCGGGAGCTTTTGCAAACCGTTTTTTAGCGATTAAATTACCAATAAAATGGTAGATATCTTCCACAACAATATCTGGAGGTATATTACTTCTAAGTTTATTTATACCGTCTTTTAATATTTCTTCAACATCCTTTAGCATATGCCAGGCTTGATCGCTCTTTTTACTATCAAAAAACGCTGCTATTGCATAATACTTTGTCTTCTCAACTTCCCCAAAGTATATACATGCTATCATACCTAAATCATGGAATAGAGCTTGGGTGCAGCCTTTAGCTTCACTTAGATCTTTTGCACCGCTACTTACCCAAACGTCTAAAGCCGTGTTCCAAAGCCGCTCCCTAGGAATGAACCCTTCTGGAAACATAGCCTCCGCTACAGGTCCTAGCTTATAATCAAATCTAACTAAAAGCACTCCCTTCAACATTTTCATTAATCACATCCAACTATTCTATTGGAACAAGATGGGTCTCTATATAGCCCTTTTCCGTAGTTACAGTTACAGCATACATTTCAGTTCTAGGTATAAGCCCATACATCACAACAGTTCCCTCAATGTTTTCCAACTTAAAATGAGTCGTAGCCATATGATTAAGAACTTTAATAAGCTCTTGACCGTATTTTGCTACAGCCATAACCAGAAGATTTCCAGTTTTAGAATATACGGATGCAAGAACAAGCATTTTATGAGCATCACGAGCACCATAATGATATTCTAAGGTATCAACGCCAACTATGACAGCTATCTGTCTGCTTCCAGTCATCTTCATCAGTCGTCTCGCTTCATTTAAGACTAGCTGATAATCTTCATCAATGTTTTTCCCGGAGATTCTTATAATATAAGGCTCGCTTCTTTCGACTTCTCTAAACTCGACAATTCTAACGTAAGTACTAAAGTTTTCTTCACCAACGAAGGGCGCAATCCATCTTCGTATTTCCTCTGTTGGTTCCCCTTCACAAGGTATAATCATCACCGGTATTTTATGTTGAACAAGGCTTGCTACAAATGGACGCAAAATCCACGAGTAGTAAAGTCCAACTTCTTTTCCAACTTCTAGGAGGTTAAAACTGCCTCTTTCAAATCCCCCTGCAACCAAGTTATTTAGTTCCTCTATCCCTGTTGATATCCTATTACCGCTTGTGATCAACGGTGGTTTAGTAACCTCTCTAGGAAACAATGCCGGAATTTCTCTGAAATGTCTAAATCTACCATCTTTCAAGGTGAATATAAATGTAGGTTTTTTAATTTCTTCTCCTCTAATTTTTTCGAGTACCATTTTTCTAACAAGTCTTCCGTTAATAATTTCACGAGTTAAAGTCACCACTCCATCCACTAAGCAATCTATAGGTATATATTCAGATCTTTCAACAATAAAAATTATATTTGAATTACTTGCTTCCCCAATCTCTAACAAAGCCTTTTCTATCCTCAAATCTTCCATTGGAATGTCTAAGTTAGTTTTAAGCGCATCTAAGCTATCAATCACAATTGTTGTGGGCTGTTTTTTGGAGCTTTCAATTTTTGCATATAAAGCTCTTAAAAAATCAGGTTCGTCCGTATATTCGAAAAGCACATATTTTGGCATGGCCGTCGGAATCTGAGGTTTTCTTGCATCTAAAATATTCTCTTCAGGAACGTTTTCTTTAATCCATGGAAACTGTTTAAAAAGTTTCTTACTTGAAACACGAGTAGAAACATAGTAACCTGTTCCAGCATCTCCCATTTTTCTAACAAGTTCCAAGGCTAATGTAGTTTTTCCAGTTCCAGCTAAACCTTTTATCAATAAGGAAAAGTTACCCTTACTCAAGGCTCTAACCAATTCCTCTGGGACATCAAAAGAAGCGATAACCATTGGTAAGCACCTCAAAGCTATATAGTGATTATTTTAGTCAGCCCGCTACCTCTTATAGTCTTTATTATTATTGCACAAATTGAATTTTAAATTTTTATTTTACCTACTTTTCTACTTCGAATTCAACGTCCACTTTAAATCGAGATTTTACATTTTATGACCATTTATTAAGTCTTGATTTGCTATAGATTGTGAAAACATTTTGTTTTCTAACCCTTAAGGAAAACTGGATGCTCATAGTAAAGTTAATATTGGAATTAATCATGTAGTAATACATATAATAACAGAGTTTTGAGAATTATAGAAGAATAAAACGGCGAGGAAAAACCTATGTTAAGGGGGGTGCTGCTAATCTGCTTCGATACAAAATTAGGCCCAGTACCGGAAGGAATGGTTCCACATGACTTCATAGATAAAGGCAAGATACCAGAAATATCTATGCAAATATGGGCCAATTATCCAAAAACTAGTGAAAGCGGATTCACAATGGTTCACCTTAATAAAGTAAATCTGTTTGGATGTCTTCTTTATGATAATGATGACAGACTGGGATCATATTGTTTAGCGAGCTTTTTTGATTCAAGCACTGTAGACGAAGTTTGGGATAAGCTTGAAGATGTAAAAAAGCTTATGGAAATCACAAACAAGAAAATAAAAGAAAGTATGCTTGTCCAAGAAGCGCTACAAGAACTCTACGAAAATATTATGAAAATAACAGCAAAACAAATGGTAGGCAAAGTCCTAAGTGACAATGTGTATTCTACTTTTAAGGACGTTTTTGAAAACATGAGTAAATTAATTTCCACGATTAAAAACATACAAAATAATGATCTTAAAGAAAAACTGTTGCAAGAAGTTGAAAAGCTCTCCGAAAGCTTATTAACATTATCAATATTGTGGGGTGGAAGAGAAATCGCAACCCTCCTAATTCATCGACTATTATCAATATTAACCGTCAAGGAAAATAATTTTTCAAAATTTAGTTAACCTGAATAGGGAAGTTACTATAAACAGTAGAGTTCTTATTTTTCTTTATTGGGATGGTTAAAACTAAATTTATTCAACGGAATTCCTAATCCATATATGGAGATGACGAAACTCGCATCACCCGATGGGATGAGGTTCGGTGGGCTTGCTGAACAGTTCCATTTTAAAACTCTTTGTTTCCATGGTTTTAACGAGTCTAGTATTTTGTAATTGCGGCCTTTAGGTTTTTATATGTTTCATTAAGTCCTTCGGAAATAACTTTTGTATTCGCTATTACGGGCATAAAATTAGTATCGCCCCTCCATCTAGGTACAACGTGCACATGAACGTGTCCCTCTATTCCAGCTCCAGCAACTCTACCAATATTCACACCAATATTAAAACCGTCTGGTTTCATAACCTTCCTTAATATTTTTAAGGAGAAATTGACTAGTTTAAAAACTTCTAAAAGCTCATCATCATCCAACTTCTCCAATGTAGGAACATGTCTGTAGGGTGCAACCATTAGATGCCCGTTATTATATGGAAACGCGTTCATAATTATAAACGCGTTCTCACCTCTATAAAGAATGAGATTTTCTTCATCTCTTTCCTCTTTTACCTTTTCACAAAATATACAGCCCTTAGGCTTTTCCATTTTAATGTATTTTATTCTCCAAGGGGCCCATAATCTTTCCATATTCTTCACCACTCTGACCATACTATTTAAAATAGGGTCTGAAGTTTCTAAGTTATATTGCGTGATAAAGATATAGGTTTTAGCATGGAGCGCATCTAATATGAGCTGGGGAATATATGCAAACAGCTTGCTTGCTATAATCCTAGGGCTAATACAAGGCTGCCTAGAATGGATTCCTGTAAGCAGCGAAGCCTTCTTAATGATATATCTGATCTCCGTCGTAAAACTCGACCCCTCAACCGCTTTAGCCATATCACTTTTACTGCATTTTTCAACTATGCTTACTGTTTTACTTTTTTTTAAAAAAGAGTTCAAAGAAGCTTTAAACACTCTGATTAACATTCTTAATAGGGATAAGGAAAATAATATTAGAGGAAAATCTGTTTTCAGGCTTCTTTGGACTTCTCTTTTAGGTTCTGCTATTTCGGGTGGCGCCATTTTTATACTATATATAAACCTTCTCGCCATCGTTGAGGAAAGCTTCTTGGAATTTGCTGGTCTTGTAATATTAGCCTTAATAGGTATTGCCATGATTTTTACCGGCCTTATAATGAGAAAATCGTTTAAAGGTTTTAAGTCGCTTGAAGATTTAAATTACATGGACGGTTTACTAGGAGGCTTAATCCAAGGGTTAGCGGTGATTCCTGGAATCAGCAGGTCTGGAGTAACACTAACGTTTTTTCTATATAGAAAACTTAAAAAGGAAGATGCTGTAGTATGTTCTTTTCTAATATATGTTCCTGCCGTCATTCTTTCAACATCATACTATCTTTTATCAGGTGATATTATCAACATTATCCGAGATGTAAATGTTCTTTTTCTTTCCATTGCATTTATTTCATCATTCGTCATTTCCTTATTAACTATAAAGAGTTTTGTGTATATGGCTGAGAAGCTAAGTTTTTCAAAGTTTTTAATCTTCTTCGGGCTCTTAATTTTCTTATTTAATTTTTCTCTACTTGTTTTAATGATATAACACTTAAAGAAAACTATTTAGGTAACTTTTTACAATCCTTATAATGTAGATGAGGTAAGTGGGTAGGAAAAACGTAAACCTTATAACTAAAGTTTGTAGTAATAAATATAACTACTAATAAAAATTCATGGTAAACAGACAGAAACCTTACTGCAAGGTTAATTTGCGTTTACAGATTCTTAAAAGGGATAAAAATGAAGATAAAAGAAAAATACAATAGCAAGGTAAAGGGCATCGTACTGGGTAGACTGCTGCCAACTCTTCCAAGTCCCTACTTCATCTACCCCAACGAGTTTTTGAGCGCTAAAGAACTTAAATACGTTATTATGCAAGCATGGCTAAATTATGGCAGCACCGTATGGACGGACAAACCTGAATTTGTATTTGTGCATTATAATTGGCTCAAAATGATAGGGTGTGCATACTTCGATAAATCAAACACTCTTGGTGAATATACGCTTATCTGCATGTTTGATGAGAAGCAAGGAGAAGTAGTTTGGAGACATCTACAAAAAGTCAAAAAGTTTCTAGAGAAAGCCAGCCAAAAAATAAAGCAAGGAGAAAGCATAAGCATGGTAATGAAGGATCTATATGAAGAAGTATCTAAAAAAATGGATGTATTCCAGTTTTTTTAGTGTAAAATAACCGTAAAGGATTTTAAACGCTTTTTTATTGAAGGAAAAAGCTGGATTAAAAGTCATTATGTAGTAACATTTATTATCACCGTTTGCGATTTATAGATATACAACATTACAAATAAAAGTGGGATGCTAAAATTGCCGTTACAAGAACTTATCGAAACATTGGAACGATTAGGATTCACAAAGAACGAAGCAAAGGTATATTTAACTCTAGTTATGACAAGAAACCCGCTTAATGCTTCAGAAATAAGCAGAAGATCAGGAGTACCGAGAGCAAACGTCTATGAAACACTAAATAAGTTAGTTGGTCGAGGATTTGTTTTAAGAGAGGCGGCAGGTAGGGGGGCAAGATATGTTGCAGCCTCACCCGATCAAATATTTGAAGCCCTCAGAGAGGAACATAAAAGATACATTGAGTTAGTTGAAGAAGCGAGAAAAACCTTTGACCAACTAATGTCAAAAGTCACACGGCCATTCCCAGGAGAAGCAGCATGGCTTGTCAGCGGAGAAAACAGAATAGACAACATTCTAAAGGATATCCTAAATGCTTCGACAGAAAGATTTACAGCACTAATAACTCCCGATGTAATTACAAGAAATGGAGACACACTGCTTTCAATGTTAAAGAAAAAAGCAGAGGATGGAGTCGAAGTTCTTATATCACTTAAAATTACAAGTGATATTCTCGATAAAATCAAAGAATTAGCAAAATCAATATCAGTTTTCCACTGGCAACTCGGTGAAATACCAATGGGCTGCTACGTTAGTGATGGAACTCGCTGCTTAATGACGCTGGTAGGGAAATGGGCTCCAATATTAACGTATGACATCGGTATTTGGACTGAAAACCCAGTTTACGCTAAATCCTTCGAATATTTAACTGAAAAACTTTTAACATTAAACGTACCCTTTAAGAAATATCTTGAGGAGGAGGAAAAAGGTTGAGTGGAGAATATATCTTAAAGGTTGTTGTAGTAGGCGACTTAGCCGTCGGAAAAACCAGCCTAGTTGTTAGATACGCTGAAAATAAGTTCCCAACAAGCTACAAGCCAACAATAGGCGCAGATATAATGGTCAAAATGGTTGATCTCAAGGGAAAGAAGGTTAGATTAGCAATTTGGGATATAGCTGGTCATGAAACATTTCAAAAAATAAGACGTTACTATTATCAAGGAGCCGCCGGCGCATTAATACTTTACGACGTAACAAACCCAGAATCATTTGAACATGTTAAAGACTGGTATGAGGACGTAGTTACCCATTGTGGAAAAATACCTGTCGTTCTAATAGGAAATAAAATAGACCTAAAAGATCAAAGAAAGATAACCACAGAGCAAGGTATTAAAAAAGCTGAAGAAATGGGATTATCAAAGTTTCTCGAAACGAGCGCAAAAACCGGAGTAAACGTACATACTGCCTTCGTGTCGATAATAGAAGAAGTTCTAAAAATAACCTAAAATACTACAATAGTGATTTCTTAAATAGTCATGTTAACCAATTTTACAATTTACTTAAGAACACTTAATTCTACATTTATTTTTATATGACTAAATTTTAACCTTTCAAACCAAAAATAGAGAGGCTTATATAATTTTAATTTAGGTCTTTTTCTTGAATTCCGCGAATATACCTTGAACCTTATTTCTCCAGTCCCCAAATTTCTCTGGCGTTGGATAGTTTCTATAAAGCTGCTTAACCGTTTTCATAATGTTTGCAACTTCCCTGAGTTTTTGCAAAAAGGATAGTCTTCTGATCCCTCTGAAGAATCTAATAGCCTTCTCAGTTATGTTCAATTTTAAATCTTCACCTAGATTTGCCTTCAAAACATCCCGTTCCGTGACTAACTTGTGTTTCATGCCCCAATTCAATTCGTCGTCACTCAACTTTTGAAGAAACCACCTGAAAATATCTAAACCAGCTTGCTTAGCACCATACTCCCTCATAAACCTAACATTATAATCCCACAATCCCTCTCTACTAACATCACCCTTTTCTAACGCCTCTATAGCAACTTCTCCAGCAATTTTACCTGCAGTCATTGAAGGGCCAATACCACCTCCATGAACAGGATTCACTTGAAAAGCAGCATCACCAACAAACATAACACCGTTCCCAGTTAAACAATCTAAAGGTCGCCGTGTCGGAACAGCTCCTCCACCACCATGAATAATTTTTGAATCCTTAAACAGCTCACGGTTTAACACATATTCATAAAGTTGTCTCTTAGGGTTCGGAGCATTTGAACCACTCTGAACACCTATACCAACGTTGACGATACTTCCGTTTTTCTTCGGGAATATCCAATAGTAACCACCCGGCGCAACTCTCTGAGTTAAATATATCCTCGCATAGTTAGGGTTTTCATCAAGTTCCTTCAATTCTCTAATTTCTCTATAAGCAACAATTAGATCTTCCTGAAGAATTTCCCTTTCAACGCCGAACTCAGATGGTAACCTTTTACGAACAACTCCCGTGACACCACTAGCATCGATAACAATACTTGCTTCTATTTCCTTTGTTTCATTTCCGCTCTTAACTACAACTCCCTTAACAAAATTCTCTTTAATTACAGGTTTTATTACATTAGCATTATCCATTAATTCCGCACCTGCATCTAGCGCTTCCCTAAGCAGCCTTTGCCCAAAGAGATATCTGTTTACACCGAATCCCTCAAGTCCTTCACCCTTAATCTTGAACACTGTTTCAAGATCCGGTGAATACACTTCTACACCTTCAATAACGCTTTCCAACTCCTCTCCCTTTGGATAGGACAGTCCTAAATTATCGAAATGATGCCTCCCTATGGCGTCTCCACACACCTTATCCCCTATCTTACTCCTAGGTTTCTTGTCAATTAAAAGAACTTTTAAGCCACCCTTGGCCGAAGTCTTTGCTGCCATTGTGCCGCCTGTGCCAGCACCAACAACTATGACATCATATTTACTCATACAATAACCCCCTTTCCAAATGAGTAACTTATTGATAAATTTAAAGCATAGGATCAAGTTGTTGTAGTAGAGAATGAAGTTACTATAAGTATTTTAATATTATGCAATTATAAATGGAAAAGATTTAAGGTAATTTTATAGGTCAAAAAGAAAGAAACAAACATTTTACCGCAAATTTCTCTGCGTTTCTTCTTTAGTTACTTCTCAATAAATCTTCAGATTTCCTATTAAAATAAAATATTAGTACATTGTTATGCATTTATTTTTCCTACTTAGAATCTAGGTAGGAAACTTTATAAGTGTGTTTAGGTAAAGTGCTTTTAATTTTAAAACAATGGTGTTGTGTTTTGGCGCAAGTTAAGGAAAAAATTATTGTTAATGTTATCTGGAAAGGTAAAAGTGAACTTGAAACTAACATAAGAGGGGCAAAATTAACTATAAGGACTGTTGAGGAAGAGGAGAGAGGGCCGACAGCACCAGAACTTTTATTAGCCGCAGTTGGTAGTAGTTTAGCAACAGAAATGCTAAAAGAAGCAAGAAAAATGAGAATCCCCATTAATAATGTCGAAATAAAGGTTAAAGGTGTAAAAACAGGCAAAAAAATCCCAAGATTCACAGATATCAATGTACAAGTATCAACAACAACCGCCCAAGACGAAGATACCAAAAAACTACAAGAACTAGTAAGACGACTAGAAAGAAACTCAATAGTATGTAACACCCTAAAGGAGCAAACAAAAATACGAATAAAAACAACATTTGAAACCTAACCTAAATTAAATTTAATAAGTGATACATATGAGTGCAACCTCAGAGGAACATAAAAAGGAAGCCCCAACAAAACTTACATTTGCAGTAATAACAGTAAGTTCGTCAAGATATCAAAAACAAATAAAAGGAGAAAAGCCAACCGACATATCTGGAGATCTAATATGCGAACTTTTAAAAAAAGCTAATCACGACGTAAAACTACGAAAAATAATTCCAGACGACATCCTTGAGATAAGAAAAACACTAACAGATGCAATATATAAACACAAGGTTGACGTTGTAATATTTTCCGGCGGAACCGGGGTATCTAAGAAAGATATAACAATAGAAGCAATACTGCCCCTCCTTGAGAAAGATCTTCCAGGATTCGGAGAAATATTCAGATACCTATCATTCCAAGAAATAGGAACTGCAGCTATCGTTACAAGAGCTGTAGCTGGAATATATAGAAACACATTAGTCTTCTGTATTCCAGGGTCACCTCAGGCGGCAAAACTAGCAGTTGAAAAATTAATACTGCCAGAAGCGCCACATATAATAAAACATGCAAAAGAATAAAAGAAATGGGAGAGAAAGTCATCGGTAGTCCTTGGTTAGTCGAAGGATATGGCGTTATTCGGGCAGGCAGCTTCACATGCTTGACACTCAGTACATTCATCAGGATTAGCCACATACGCTTTATCATCTTTTAGTTCTAAAACGCCCATTGGACACGTGTCAACACATGTTCCACAACCAGTACACTTTTCTAAATCAATTTTCGGCGGCATAGCTATTCACCTCAAAAAGCAAACTACAAATACCAATATAAATTTTTTAGTATTCTAAACTTAAGAGCGTGAGGAAAAGTTAGCTTAGTCTAACATCACATAAATAAGCCCTAATTTAAAACTACGTAAAACTAATTATATGCTACAGTCAATTAACAACTTAGCAACCTACCGACCATGGAATAAAGATAAGTTAGACACATTCTCGAGGTGTTTTCATGAAACTTCTAAGAATTAACGCTGGCGATAGAAGAGCAAAAGAGATAGGAAAAATACTGATATATGGTGAATGCGTAAAGGACATGTGGCCACAGTTTTTCGAAAAATTTCTGAAAGACCACTTTGCTGTTTCGACATGTTTGGAAGCAGAACATATGAACATGGTTGCCTTCAAATTAGCTACAATGATTAAAAACATAAAACCAAGTCAAGTAACAGTTTTAACGGTGGATGGATCACCACATTGCGTTCAGTTGCATATGACGGTTGAAGAAGTTAGAAAACTCGTAGAAAAACTAAGCCCCGAAACAAACTACAAATATTACGTAATAAGCAAGGGAGAATTAATAGAAATACCAAGAGAATGCATAAAAACAAGTAGATACCTATCGAAAATAAAAAAGCTAATTAAGGAAAAGAAAAACGGCTAAAACAACACAATTTTGTTCTACGAACTGTCAAGTAACATAATGGAATAAGAAATATAGGTCTATCACTAAGTATTTTAAGCAATATTCGATCTAAATTTCCATAGCTTGAAAAAGGGAAGTGAGGTAAAACTTTGAAGGTAGAACTTTTAAGCTACACTCCAAACCCAGAACTACTAGTTGCGGCAGCAGCTAGAACCTGCTATTCCAAAAAACCCGGAAGCCAAATAATCAAAAAAATAACCACCAAAAAAGCCAGCAAATTAATAAAAAAACTCGTAAAAATCGGGCATCACAGTATTTTGGAGCATGCATCATTTACATTCAGCATCGAAGGAGTTTCTCGCGCATGTACCCATCAATTAGTCCGACATCGAATAGCATCATACAGTCAACAAAGCCAAAGATACGTGTCACTTGAAAACGCTAACTTCGTAGTCCCGCTAACAATAAAAAAAGATCAAAAAGCCAGAGAGATTTTCGATCGAATCATAGAGGAAGCAAGAGACGCATACAGGAAACTATTGGAACTGGGAGTACCAGAAGAGGATGCAAGATACGTAGTTCCTCAAGCAGTACAAACAAATATAGTAGTAACTATGAATGCAAGGGAGTTGCTCCACTTCTTCAAACTAAGATGCTGCATGAGAGCACAGTGGGAAATAAGAGCATTAGCATGGAAAATGCTAAGCTTAGTTAAAAAAGTAGCACCAACAATATTTGAAAACGCAGGACCACCATGTATATCGGAAGGAATGTGTCCAGAAGAAGAATTTCCATGCAAGCTAAGAGAAATGTTGAAAAGAGGTGGAAAAATTGGAAATACCGACAAAACCAACAATAGCCATAATAGGACATAAAAACTCCGGAAAAACCCTACTAATAGAAAAACTAATAAAAGCACTAGTAGAGAAAGGATACAACGTAGCATCCGCCAAACATATAGGCCGAAAAGGCCACACATTCGACATGCCACGGAAAGACACCTCAAAACACTTAGAAGCTGGAGCAAACCCAGTAATAGCCATATCAGAAAACGAAACAGTCATAATAAGGAAAAACCACATAGATCGACCGTTAGAAACAATATTCGAAAGCATTCCAGAAAATGTTAACGTAATATTATTAGAAGGTTTCTCGGGTCAAGTATTAAGTAATGGAAACATACCAAAAATAGTTTGCGTAAAAAGCGAGGAAGAACTAAGAGAATATAAAGAAAAAGGGAAAAACATCATACTTTTCAGCAGCTTAAACAAAATAAATTGCAAAGAAACATTACACATAATTGAGGATTTCCACCAAATACTAGAAAAAACCATAGCATACATTGAGAATCAAGAACGACTCATCAAAATATATAAGGGCCTGCCAGGGTTAAATTGCGGGAAATGCCGGTTCAAAACATGTTTCAATATGGCAAAAGCCATATTGAATAATAAAGCTTCAAGAAATGAATGTATAGTCTTAAAACGAGAAAAAGGAATAAGAATTTTGGTTAACAACGAAGAAGTACCAACAACGCCGTTTGTTGAAAAAATAATAAAAACAACAGTCCTATCTATGTTGTCAACTCTAAAAGGTGTAAACATAGAGAATAAGCAAGAAACTAAACTAAGAATAGAGGTGGAAACATAGAACCTATCATAATTAAAACTTAAGTATCCAAAATCCCTGCTGCTTAAGGTTTTGGAATATATCACATCGAATTAACTCTAACTTATCTTTCTTAAATATATAACGTAGTCAGGTGCTTCTCGAAAACCATGAATCTTTCCTTCTTTAAGGATTTTTAAAATTCTCTTCTTTAACTCTTCCTTATTTACTAGTGACAACAAGTATTTTCCAAAATCCTCAATGGTTGGGTCAATTAATCCATCATTCAGTTTCCTTACCTTAACTATATCAAAGCCCTTAAAGCCTCTAAATATCTTTAGCAATTTGTCTAAATTAAGTTCCTCCTTTTCACCCGTTACTTGACGATATATTTCCTCGAGCTCTAACGTTAATTTTCTAGCATAATCCATTATACCTGTTCCAAAACCTTCAATAACAATAAAAAGACCGTTAACTGTTAATACACGGTTAATTTCATTCAAAACCGCGTGAAAAATGTTTTTATCAACAGTACTAAGAGTATAATGCGAAAGAACAATATCAAAGTAGTTATCTTTCAAAAAGGACATGTTAGACAGATTCACTTTTAAAAAAGTGATTTTATCGATGTCATCGCCAACTATGTTTCTCAACCTGTTCAGAGATAAAGGGTCTTTGTCAACAGTTACAATCTCCGAGTGCTCAGCGTGTTCAACTAAAAATTTGCAGGCAAAACCCTGACCAGTACCCACATCTAATATCCGTCTATTTTTCAAAGATATAGATGAAAAAACATCTCTCAAAAGCTCTTGTTCTCGAAGCAAGCGTTCATACATTTTACTTAGCCTCTTCTTATCCCTCTCAGTTAAATGTTGTTTTGCAAGAATATTGTAGAAAGTTTCTCCCATCGATATATGCACCCCTTTAAGCGCTTAAATTACAATTCATAATCCAATTTCCTCACATACCTATTAAACTACTTTCCTTGAAATGTAAATAAACTCGCAGTGACTCGATGTTAGATAATATTAGGGGCTTAACCTAAATTTTATTTCTTCTTCCCCTCCGATTTTGTCTCCCTTCCTAGCCCATAAAACCATAAAATTGCCAAAAATGTCTTTATTCATGTAGGTTTTTACGTCAAGAATTTTGGTTCCAGCTGGAAAACACCAGTAAGCCTCACAATCATACTCCAAAACTTCTTCTTCATAAACAGACCTGTAAATATTAATGCCACGCCTAAATCTACCCTTAAAATTAATTATCCAAATAAAATATGGAAGAGTACCACTACCGCGGTGCTGAACATCCATAAAAATAACACGAGGCCTAACACGCACACCATTAACATAAAGTTCTCCCTCATCGAGAATCGACTGCATATTTAACCACAACTTATCAACTTCACGAACAAATGCCTCTTCATCATGGCTCAACCTACGATAATATTCCCCCTCATCATAATAATCGTAAATCAAAACCTGAAAAAATTCACCGCTATTTGAAACAAAGAAAAAACTCTCAGCATGTAAAGGAGTAATTTTTTCTTCAGCCATGGAACTCACCGACAACATATAATAAAATGTTTCATTCGCCTATCTTTAGATATAAATGTCTTACACTTGGAAAATAGTGATAACAACAAATTTTGGTAACTATGAAATTTTTACTTTAAACTTTAAACTATAATATATTAATGCAAAAAAATAAAAAATAAATTATAATAAAACAACATTAAAAAAATCTAGTAGAAATACTGCAAAATGGTGGTGATGTTGAATCAAAAGGTGACATTTTTCTTTTTGATCTTAATACTTGCTACTTATATAGTTTCTCCATCTGTTGCATACGCTCTGAATGCTAAACAATCGAACATAAAAACAGGATCACCACCAGAAATTTTGGAACTATTTCCAGACAATAATACCGTTGCAAATGATACTACAGTGGTCTTTCGCGCAAACATTACGGATAGCGATGGGGACTTAGAAAATGTTTCCTTAATATTAGAAGCAGACGTTTGGGAGATGTTTTATAATGCCACAAGTGGATATTATGAGCGTACAATACTCTTTGATGAGCCTGGGAATTATACATGGAAAATCGTTGCAGGAGATGCCTCTGGAAATAATATTTCTTCTGAAGAAAGAATAGTTTGCCTTCCAGAAGAGCTATTTAAATATCCCATACCAGAATACAATCTAGTTGAGGAATACAATACCACTAGTGTTGGAACTCGGGATAACGAACTCATCTACATAACATGGCTATTCAGACATGCTCTTTATGTGCATTTTACAGAAGACAAGTATTTCAAAATAGAAGTAGAAAGACATATAGAAAATGAAACAATAAATCAGCAAAATTACACAACGGAGATGTATACCTCATACGCATTTTATTACCATTATATCACGGGGGAAGAAGAGGAATTACTCTCAATAGCTAGACTTAGTGAGTTATTTATTCATATTCAGGAATTCAATATTAGGATAGACTTTAATAATGCTACTAGTGTTCTTATATCACCTGTGGAGGTAGGTTATTTAGGAAGATACCCGATATTTAAATGGAATGTAACCTTTTGCAACATAACCGTACTTTTTGGCGAGAAAAACTCGACCACAACGGTTCATTTCACTGGCACTATAACTGTAAAGGGCGATGAAGTAGAGTTCAAATTGGGTCTACTAATTGATCTTTCGAGTTTTAAGGTCTTTCGCCTAAATAGCACAACCGGTGTAATGGAAGAACTTAAAGAGGGATACAAATATTTGATTAGCGCGACTTTTATACATGATGTCGTCATTTCGAGACGAGTAGGTAACATGATCGAGGGAATCAGTCTTTTACCAACCAAAACATACGAAAACGGAACCGCTGTTTATGAATATAAAAACACAACAATATCAACCATTCATCTAAACAACGAGTTCTTAGATGTGAACTCAACAGGATACTATGACGTAAAATACGCAAACGTTAACATTGAACATGTAAATGATAGCGAAACCGGACTGTATTTTGTTCGTATTTGTTATACATTTGAGAATTTAACATATGGTCGTACGCAGAAGGTTTACTTAGATCCAAAGTTTATCTATTACGGCGACTTTTGCAAATTCGTTATAATGGACAATAATCCGCCAGAAATAACAATAATACAGCCGAAGAATGGAACTATAATAACAAGCAACAACATCGTTATTGAATGGGAAGCAGTGGATCGCGAAACAGGAGTGGATTACTTCTGCATCAGCATTGATAATCATCCATGGATTACGATTGGAAGAGGACTAAGTTACACGATTACCAAATTGGAAGCTGGCAATCACACAGTAAAGTTAATGGCAGTAGACTTGGTTGGCAATTACAGAATCGTGACGGTAATATTCACGATCCAGAATACTTCGAGTAACAACGCAAGAATAACAACGCAGAATACTTCGAGTAATATTTCCATTATTCGATATGCAATTTACAGCGTAATTCCCATAGTTCTTGTTGTCCTACTGGTATCCTACGTTGTTAGAACTAGTAGGAGGAAAGGAAGAACATTAAATCAATGATGTAGATTTCACCACTTGCTTCGTAATCCTTTATCTTTTATTCTATTTTAATTATATAATCGTGCATGAGTTTCTTATCAAGTGTACTATATAGAGATCGCTTCCATTATTTAGAGATGGAAGGTGTGAACACCTTTGATAAAGAATTATGACAAACTGATCGAGAATGGACTAACACAAAAGGATAGAAATGCGAGACGCATAGCTTTAGACTGTATTTTGTCAGCTTTAAATACAGTTAACCCTAAGCAAGCAGTTTTAAACAATGTTAAACGTAGGGGAAACTTGCTGGTGATAGGCCGTTACAAATTTGCTTTAACGGGATATAGAAATATTTATGTTTTAGGTGGCGGTAAAGCCAGCGGTTTGATGGCTGAGGCTATTGAAGAAATATTAGGTGACAAAATAACTAGCGGGGTCATAAATGTTTTAAAAGGAACAGAAAAAATGGTGAAAACGAAGAAAATTAAGATTAACGGCGCAACGCATCCAATACCTGGGGAGGAGGGAGTTAATAGCACTAAAGCAATGTTAGAAATAGCTAGAAAAGCAGGAAAAGATGATTTGATAATTGTTCTTATCTCAGGGGGAGGATCAGCTCTGATGCCCTGCCCAGCTGACCCCGTAACATTGGAAGACAAGAAGATAGTTACAAATCTTCTCTTAAAATGTGGCGCCACAATAAACGAAATAAACGTTGTTCGGAAACATTTATCAGAATTTAAAGGTGGGCAACTTGCTAAGACAGCATATCCAGCAACCCTAGTAAACTTGATTATATCTGATGTAGTTGGTGATCCACTTGATATCATAGCTTCAGGTCCAACTGTGCCAGACAGCTCAACGTTTCAAGACGCCTACAATGTCTTGAAAAAATATAATCTGTTAAATAAAATACCGGAGAATATAAAAAAGAGAATCCAATTAGGCTTATCAGGTAAAATCGAAGAAACACCAAAACCAGGAGATAAAATCTTTAGAAATGTACATAATATACTTATAGCCAGCAATAGAACCGCATGTATAGCAGCGGTAAAGAAAGCAAGAGAACTTGGAATAAATTCCATGCTACTTTCAACTTACATAGAAGGCGAAGCCAGACATGTGGGTGCAGTGCTTGCTGGGCTTGCAAAAGAAATACATAATTATGATACTCCAATTAAAAAACCAGCAGTCATAGTGTGTGGTGGAGAAACAACTGTTACAGTTGTTGGCAATGGTAAAGGAGGGAGAAACCAAGAGTTAGCGCTGGGTTCTGCGCTCAAAATTTCAGGGCTAAATGGAATTGTTATAGCCTCTGTCGGTACTGATGGTAAAGACGGAACTAGCGACGCAGCTGGAGCTATTGTCGATGGGCAAACCTTAAAAAGAGCACAAAAACTCGGCCTTGACACAACAAAATATCTAGCTAATAATAATTCTTATATGTTTTTCAAAAAACTTGGCGATGCCATCTTTACCGGTACAACAGGTACCAATGTAAACGATTTAATCACTATTGTTGTTCTCTAGGTTTACATGGAAAGGAAATTGCAACTTCAGAACTAGTAAAATATATGAAGATAACAGAATATATGGTTACAACATTAACTCAACTTGCTACGAGGAAGCTAAATGGTGATATAATTTGTTTGAAACATTTGATGAGACATTAAAACCTATGAGTATTTCTGAAATTGTTAGTAAATCGCTATCCATACTTTCTAGACGATACTTCTCATTTGTATTGCCGTTTCTAGTAATCTCATTGGTTGAATGGTTGTTTTCAATATTTTTCAGAGGTTTTACACCTGTTCGTCCTGTTCACCCCGTTTTAATAGGTTTTGCCATTCTAGGAGCTTTTGGATCACTGTTTTTAACGCTATTCTTCGACGCAATAAGTATAGGTATTGTTACACAACTTGCAGCTGATGAGTTCCTAGGCAAAGAAACAAGTCTCAAGAAAAGTGTTAATTCAGCTTTAGATGTCGTTGTCTCCCTAATAGTAGGAATAATTATTGTCAGCGTGATAGTAATAATAGGTTTAATATTATTCATTATACCGGGGATTATATTTCTAGTTTGGTTTTGCCTAACTCCAATAGTTATAGTCTTAGAGAAAAGGGGAGCAACCGAGGCTATGAGCAAAAGTAAAGAACTAACCAAAGGTAGCTGGTTTCACGTGTTTGGCGTATTAATTCTCATCGCAATAATACTCTTAGTGGCTTCCACCATTGGAAACGTAATCAGTAGTCTGCTCGCTCCTGTACTGCCAAAACCGCTATCACTTCTCATCGAAAAAATAATCCTAAGCCTTATTAACCCAGTTTCTGGAGTGATATTAACTGCCTTATACTTTGATCTCTTAGCACGTAAAAGAACAACAGTTGTTTCACCGCTCCCCCCAGCGCCGTATATAGAACCAAAGACAGAGGTAAAGGAAACTCAACCGATTACCTATAGGTACTGTCCATACTGTGGGTCACCGCTACCACCGGGTGCAAAATTCTGCCCCAGATGCGGAGCGGCAATTGAATAAAATCAAGCAAACCTTTATGCTTTAAAACATGTAGAAAATCTGCAATTAGTCAGCTCCTTCAGCTAGTCTTTTAAGAGCGTTTTTTGCCTCTATAAATCCTCTTGCAACAATGATATCTCCAGGTCTCAGGATGAAATCGTCAGGAGGATTATAAAACCATATATTCTCTCTCTTTACCGCTATTATCTTTACCCCGATCTTCTCTTCAAGTTTAAGTTCTCCTAACATCTTCCCTATCAGCGAAGAATTCTCTAAAATCTTTGCTTCCATTACCGCCTCTTCAGCTTCCTCCATCACCATCCTTAATATCGGGTGCGGCTCTACTCCCCTAAGCACAACATCCGCTATCTCAGCTGCTGCATCAGCTAAATTCTCGGTTGCAACACCGAGTCGTAGAAGCCCTAATAAGTTTTTTTCATCTTCTTTTCTTCTAATTCCTAATTCTAAAACCTTTAACTCGAACTTTGTGTGTAGATTATCTACGTATTCTTCTAGATCCATAACACGTTCTGCTAATTCTTTATCACCAAAAATTAAAGCAGAATACGCCAAATCTATCATAAACTCACAAGTGTTCTTTAACTGTCTAATCATGTTTTCAATTGTAGTCCAATCTTCTTCATCTGTCACCTAGTTACCTCCGGGAGTTCTTTAACCTCACCTGAAGATAGCTTATCGAGAAGTTCTATACTTTCAACACTTCCCCTAGCAATTAAAATATCTCCAGGTCTCAGTTTAACTTCTTTACCTGGATTTAAAATCCAAACCTTTTCTCGCCTAACAGCTATAACATCTACACCTATTCTTGTCTCCAGCATTAGATCTTCAAGAGTCTTGTTAGCTAGCACACTTCCCTCCTTTATCTTGACTCTTCCAAGAATTTCCTCAGTTTTCTTAAAGGCCGAGTGAATGGATGGATGAATCGATATATTGAGAAGCACCAAGTTTGCTATGTCTGCCGCTGCATCAGATATCTTATCAACTGCCGTTGCAACTTTGAGAATTCCTGATACTTGTTCAGCGTCTTCTCTATCACGAGCTGCTAGAGCCGCCTGTATGCCGAGAAGATAACCAAGGTAATCTACCCTTTCCTCTAGTCTCATTACTTCTTCTGCCAGCTTTTTATGATTATAAAGAAAAGCAGAATACGCCAAATCTATCATGAGAGATGAAAGATCCTTCATTTCCTTTAAAATCTCTCTAACAGAAAGCGGCTTATATTCAACTTCCTGAGTAACCACTTCCTTTACTCCTCCACATTCAATATCATACTTTCAAATTTAAATCTATTTTGTAGCACTACTCTCAACAATTTTAACTCCTCTCAGATTGATGTTTCCAAAACATGTTATAAATTTCTTATTTATCGTCCTCAGTACTATGTGATCTTTTTACCTTAGTTAAATAGTTATTAAGAATTTATTAAGTTTTAATTCCTAAAAGACTTATTTGTTATCTAATACTGCTGCGATGTAAGAGGATTATACTTGTTAATGTTTTTTAGAGTTTTTTAACGGTTATTTGAATAATAGTAAAATATATTACTACATAAAGATGTAATATTTACTATAACAAACTCGCGATGATCGCAATGTCCACATCACTTCAAAAAAAGCTACTAAAAATCTTAGAGAAGCTAGGTTTCACTCAAAATGAAGCAAAAATATACCTAGTCTTAATTTCTTCCGGTGTTCCTCTGAATGCATCCGAAATATCAAATTATTCTAATGTCCCCCGTCCAAACGTCTATGAAACTATAAATAGGCTCATAGAAAAAGGTTTTGTTTTAAAGGAGGCTTCTAGTAGAGGTGGGAGATATGTGGCTGTTCTCCCAGATGAGATGCTAGAAATACTACGCACAAGATACGAAAACCGCTTGAAACTAATCAATGAAACAATGGAACAGTTCAAAAAATTACTTGCTAAGAGTATGAGTGAAACAAGGTTCTCGGCCATGGGTACAATAGAATTAGTTAACGAAGAAGAAAAAATACTAAAGATTATCGAGAAAACCATAGAGTCCGCAAAATCCAAATTAATTGCTATAATTACTCCCGACATCTTTGAACTAGAGGGGAAGAAAATAGTTAAAACTATTAAACATTTAGCTAAAGCAAACGTAGATATAACTATAGGTTTAAAGGCAAATGACAATTACAAATATCAGATACGTGAATTATCAAAAATTTCCGTGCTTTACCTCTGGCCTTATGGTGAACTACCCCTTGGCTGCTACATTGCCGATGATAGTTGCTGCTTGGTTACTATGGTTGGTAAATGGTCGCCAATTATATCCTATAACATTGGTATCTTTACCAGAAATCCCCTATACGCAAAATCCTTCGGCTACTTTGCTCAAAAACTATTAACACTAACAACAAAAGAACTCGACATCATTGGAAAACTTCGTAAAAGTAAAGAATATATAATAACATAAAATATTTTATCTCGTTTTCTTAATAGCCTTCATCTTCTCAAGTAATTTTTTAGCCTCAATATTTTTCTCAAAATATTCTCTTACCGGTTTTAAAAATTCTATTAGTGCATCAGCAGTTGCATTTTTTAAATCCAAGGGATGAAGCTCACCCTTCAAATACAATTGCTCCAATTCAGAATACGATTCAACAACCAAATCCCCACCGTATTTTTCTGGTCTACGAATCTCCAAAGTAAAACCATCACGAGCAAACAACAAATATTTGTTTATTTCCATCACGGGATTAAATGCCACATCCTTCGGTGGACAATAAGCTTGTCTAATTTTCTTTCTTATGTCTTCTGGGGAATCGTGAACAAATATACATGTCTCCGGCAAACTTTTGCTCATCTTCGTATCTAAAAGGACTTCTTCTTTGGTTTTTCCGGCGATATCCATTCTTCCTACACCAGTTAAACCCGAAAGAAGAGGAGTATGAACAGCTATAGGCTTCTTCCTTCCAACCCTGGGCGCAATGTCTCTACACAGCATGTGAACGCTTCTCTGATCTATTCCACCGTAAGCCACGTCAACGTCGAGAAGAAAAACGTCTGCTGCCTGCATAGGAGGATAAATCAACATACTAAACTTCATCTCTGCTTCTTCCATTTTTCTACCCAATATTGTCAAAGATCGTTTGATTCTCATAAGAGTTGCACTTCTAGCTATTCTAATCATCATCTCCAAATATTCTGCTCCCATGTCCTTAACAAATTTTGTCGCAAGCAGATAACGTACCTTATCTCTGGGAACACCTAAAGCCGTGAATGTATGCTCCATGTACTTAGCACACATTCTAATATTCTCAAGCACGCCCCCTAACTTCTCATTTGCATAAGCATGTAAATCAGCAAGCAAAATTGTAAAATCGAAACCAGCCTTAACAAAATCTATAACCTTATTAGCTGTAATTGCCCATCCGAGATGGACAAGACCACTTGGTTCATAACCTATGTAACCCTTAGGTCTCTCAGTAGTCTCAAACAAATTTCTCAACTCATCTAAAGTCACAACTTCCTCTGTGTTTCTAGCGACTAATCTAACGCGTTCCTCAACATCCATACCATCAGTCCCCCTATAAACTGCAAGCTAGAACAGAAAGATATTTGTCTATAAGTTTCTTAAAAATGTTGTCTAAGCTTTTTTAACCATCAGTCTTCTAACTGTTTTAATATATTTCTAAGAAAATCAATTGCCATACTTAACGTAGATAGTTCCTCCTCTATCTTACTTTTCAATTGTTCTATAAACTCTTCACGCCTGAAAAGAGTTGGTATTTGTTCCATTTTTTTAAGCTCTTCAACTATTTTTTTAATCGAAGGATATTTCCTAAAAATTTCATGAATGTTTCTTACACGAGGCAACGCAAATTGATGTATATGTACGCCTTCAGGTGATACTTCTAAAAGAAGTGTCAAATTACGAGATATTTGAAAATATCTTCTAGGCGGCCCGCGTTCTACAGGTTTTAAAAACGATTCAATTAAGCCGCATTGAAGAAGTTTATCTATATATTTTTTAAGCACCCATCTATGCATATTTAGTTCTTCAACTAATTGAGACCAATATTTCGGTTCGCTGAGCGCTTGAAGTATTTTTAAGCAGTTTTTCCCTGAGAGAACCTTTAACAATTCAGCTATCTTCTCTATTTCTTTCTCGATCTCTTCACTGGTTATTGTTTTTCCCTCCATAGAAATTAAATGAGATCGTTAACTTTATATATATTACTCACCTATAGGTGACATTAGTCACCTATTAGTGACTTAACGCTAAGAGGTGTAATAACTTGAAAGATTGGGAAGACAACCTAGAAAAAGAAATGAGAGAAATACTTAGACAAATTATAAAAAACCTCATGATAACCTCGAAAATTAACCCTCAAAACACGCAAGTCTTTGGATACGAAAAAATAGAAATCACATTACCCAACGGTAAAAGGATAATAAAGGAACAAAGGTATCCACCGACATTCAATAACTACATATCGACTATAGATAAAACAACACAAACCAGACAAGAATCTCAAGACTTTCTCAGCGACGTTATTAAAACAGCAAACGAAGTCATAGTTATCGCAGAAGTGCCAACATTAGACGAAAAAGACGTAAGTTTTCACGTGGAAAACGGAAAAGTCAAAATATTTTGTAGAGGACAATTAATCCATGAAATCGAAATAGAAAAAGACATCGATACTAATAATATTAAAAAGAATTTCAAAAACAGAATACTAGAGCTTAGAATGCCATTAAAAGTCCAGACAAAATAAGAATTTAAATCCTTTAAACGCTGAGGAAAGGTCTAATCCCTTTCTAATGAAACCTCTTCTTCACCATTTTTATTTAAAGCTGTTTTATGCCATCTAGCTGATTTTGGCCTTCAAAGTTTTATAAAATAAATATAGAGATAAAAACTTGGATGTAACGGAAGATTAAAAATGTTACAGTCCCATAAATGGTGATGTAGAAATCACTAGTAATTTCACAGTTTAAAAATTATTTAAATAGGGGATGAGCATGGAAAACAGTATCGAGAAAACTCAATTTGACAAGTTTTTCAAAGCTAAGTCTGTGGCTGTCATCGGGGCGTCTTCTAAACCTGGAAAAATCGGTTACGAAGTTCTCCGTAACCTTACTTGTTTTGAATATAAAGGCAAAGTTTTTCCCGTTAACCCCGCAAGAAATGAAATCTTAGGACTCAAATGTTACCCCTCAGTTCTTGACATACCCGAAAAAATAGATTTAGCTGTTTTAGTTATACCAGCAGAACACACACCTAAAGTCGTTGAAGAATGCGGTAAAAAAGGTATAAAAAACATCGTAATAATCTCTGGAGGTTTCAAAGAACTCGGAGAACATGGAAAAGAATTAGAGGAAAAAACAGCTGAAATAGCAAGAAAATATGGAATAAGAATTATTGGACCAAACTGTATAGGAGTTTTCGATTCAAAAACAAGACTGGACACATTTTTCCAAAGCAGAGAACGTATGATAAGACCGTCACCAGGACCTATAGCTTTTCTCACCCAAAGCGGTACATATGGTTGCGCGTTCCTCGAATGGGCTGCAGAAAGTGGTATCGGCATTAGTAAATTTGTTAGCTATGGAAACAGAATCGATGTTGACGAAGCAGACTTGCTATGCTACCTAGCTGCAGACGAAGACACTAAGGTAATTGCAATTTACCTAGAAGGCTTGGGCAACGGGAAAAAATTCATCGAAGCAGCAAAAGATGTCATAAAGAAAAAACCTGTGATCGTCCTTAAAGGAGGGAGAACAAAAGAAGGAGCCAAAGCTGCTCAAAGCCATACAGGTTGGCTTGGCGGAGAAGAACGAATTTATCGGGGAGCGTTCAAACAAGCAGGTATAATTTGGGCAGACACCTTTGAAGAACTCTTCGACATGGCAAAGGCCCTAGCCATGCAGCCCCCAGCTCAAGGCCCAGGAGTTGCCATGGTAAGCAACGGGGCTGGACCAATGGTTCAAGCGGTTGATGCATGCATCGAAAAGGGTTTAAAAATAGCTAAATTGTCCCAAGAAACGATAAGCAAACTTAAGGAAAAATTACCTCCATTCTATATTGTTAGTAATCCCGTTGACGTAACTGGTAGTGCTAATAGCAAGGATTATAAAATTGTTCTTGAGGCTTTTCTTGAAGACATAAATGTACACATTTTAATGCCGTTCTTCGTTTTTCAGGACACACCGTTGGATGAAGGCATCATTGATGTTATGAAAGAAATAAATGAGAAATCAAATAAGCCCATTGTTGTTGGGGCTGCAGGTGGACCTTATACCAGAAAAATGTCAAAAATCTTGGAAAAAATAGGGATTCCGGTTTATCCTATACCTGAAAGAACTGTGGCCGCTGCATACGCATTATATAGTTACGGAAAAATCAAAGAAAAAGCGGCTGAACAAAATTAGAAGGAAGCTGTGAAACACTTTAGTTGACGCTATTCAAAGCCGAATCTTTTCCTTAATTCTTCGGACATCATGCTTGGATTCCACGGCGGATCGAAGGTCAACTCTACTTCAACATCTTTTACACCAAGTTTTCTTATCGCATCTTCAACTTGTCTTGGTATCACTAAAGCTAGGGGACATCCAACGGTTGTTAAGGTCATTTTAACGTAAACTTTTTCGTCTTCGACTTTAACCTCATATATTAGGCCTAAGTCCACAACGCTTACTCCTATTTCTGGGTCATAAACGTTTTTTAGAGCTTCCATTACTTGTTCCTTTGTAACCATTTAGAACCACCTTTTAACATGAAAAATCTAGGAGAGTAGATAAACTTTTCTATTATCATTTTGCAATAGCTAACGCTTCACACATATTGTTCTCTATTTCATGTAGAATTTCCGCAGGCTTTTTTGTTGATGAATTTACAAATCTTTTTACCCACTTAGTGTACGATTTAAATAACCAATGTTTCATTTAAGTTTAAGTCAGCTATAAAAGACAGAGTGATAAATTATTATAAGCCCTATATGGAGGTAGAATGTATGCTTATTGGTATTATCTCTGATACTCATGATCGCTTAGAAGCTATAGCAAAAGCTGTTAGTAAACTTAACGAATTAAAAGTTGAAATGGTTATTCACTGTGGAGACTTTATTTCTCCGTTTGTTGTAAGAGAACTTGGAAAACTAAACTGTAAACTGATCGGAGTTTTCGGTAATAACGACGGAGATAAGTATACCCTTACCCAAAAGTTCTCCAGCGTAGGTTTTCAACTTCACGACGGTCCGCATACAATTGAAATCGACGGATTAAGGGTTCTGATTCTACATGGATACCGTTCTCCAGAAATGACCGTTAACATTGCATACAAACTCGCTGAAACCGGCAAATACGACATCGTTGCCTACGGACATACGCACAAATACGATAAACAAAAAATAGGAGACACCCTGGTTTTAAACCCTGGAGAGGTCTGCGGATACTTAACACATATGTCTACCATGATGATTTTAGATACGAAGCGAATGGAAGTCAAGAAAATCACTCTATAAGAACAATAAATAATAGCAAATAATTCATCACTGAGAGGCACGTTGGAGCGGAATTATGTTGAGGGTTGCAGTCCATGGCGACGATTGCGATGGCATTTGTTCAGCAGCATTGATACTTCTAAAATTTCCAAATGCAAAAATAAGATTTCTAAATCCTAGAAGCATCTTTACGGTTAATGAGGAATTTGACCTTGTTGTAGATCTTCCAAAACCCAAGAAATGTAAAGTAAACATAGATCATCATAAAAGCAACTTGGAAAGGTTAAAAGCAGAAGGTTTGCTCAGCCCACAAGACGTAGTAGACCCGAATGCTCCTGCAGCAGCTCTTCTGCTGATGAAATATTTGAACTTGGAAAATGATAAAAAAGCTAGGGAACTTGTTGAAATCGCTGTTGCCGCTGATACAGCTAGGCACACCGAGGAAACATTAATTCTAGATAAAATTATTAAAGCTTCTCTAAACAACGAAAAAAATCTTTTGAGAATTGCTAAAATTCTAGCTGAGAAAGGGAAAGACTTCTTAAGCGACGAATGGTTAAAAAAGAAGCAAAAAGAAATCGAAGCGGAACTCTCAAAAATTAGGAGTTTTCTAAAAGCTTTTGTCGACAGTCTTGGTGTTAACAGCGGTTTTGTTATAGTTGATGAAATTGATGCAATATCTTATCATTCAGCAAAAGATATTGCACATATGCTTTTAGATCGTGGTTGCGACGCCGTTGCAGTCCTCTATAGGGATGCTTCTGAACCTTCAAAAATCAGAATTTCTATTAGGGTGAGACGTGATAGCGACGCTATAGATGCAGAAGAAATTACAAGAAAGTTAGGGGGCGGCGGCCATAAAAAAGCAGCCGGTGCGATAACCACAGATGTCAAAGAAGCTATTTTCATGCTTTTAAATGAATTCACAGAAAAATCTCCCACAAAATCTGTTGTTTTCGTGAAATTACCTAAAATTTTATAAAATTAGAAAATAATGCGCGAAACTGTTAAATGGCTATATTTTTCCTTTAAATTTGCTCTAGAACGCTGACCGCGACTTGCTTCAAAAAGACCTCTAACTATTTTATTTCCTTAAACTAGTTTTACGAAAAGATATTTATGCCAGCATACTAATATTTACTTACATCTCGAGGAGAGAAAAGGTTATATCAAAGTAACTGCCAAAAAGTCACCTAAATAAATTACATTGGGTGGCTTACAATGAAAAAGGAAATTAAGAGAATATTAAACAAATTAAGGCTTAAAGGCATATCGGTAGTACTTCTCTTTGTAGCCACAGGTATATTCCTGGGAAGTCTATTCGTCATAGCTGGTTTTTTAAAAGTATCACCTCTTCAGAAAGCATTTAGTTTAATTTCAGCTTTCATAGCATTTGTTGCTTCAGCTTTCTTTGCATGGATTGGAGACATAATTGAGGAGTCAAAATGAGGTGTTTATGTGAATATAAAAAGATTTTTTGCTTCGCGTGGCTTAATAACAAATGGAGCCCGCTTTAGCATTGTAAGCGAAAGTTTCTACAAATTAATGGTAGGTGTCGCTGATTTATTAAAGAAAAACTTCGGAGAAAAAGGTGAGCGATTGCTTGCTGACCTTATGGCGAAATTTGGAACAGAAGATGGAGAAAAAATGAAAGAGGAACTTAATCTTGGAAATAGTCTGAGAGATGCTGCGGATGCATGGCTTATCATGGGTAACATTTTCAAAGTAAAAATGGTCGCTAAAAAACTTAATGAAAATGAAATAGAATTTCATCATCCAAATTGCCCTATGTGGAATTTCTTTAAATCGAAAGGAAAAATTTACTGTAAAACTCTCTGCTTACCATATGTTGAGTCACTTGCAAAAGCGGTTTCACCAAATATTGAAATGGTAGTAGTTCAACCGCCCACAGAAGAAAACACCTGTATCAAAAAATTAGTCGTCAAAAGTTAGCTTTGGAACCCTGCCAAACCGATTCTTATAATCTTCAATATAGTGACGCAATGTTAAAGCTGTAAACTCTTCTCTTTTCATCCCTAATTTTTTAATAACCTCTTCGATTCCTTTCTTATTTCCTTCTACTTCCATAAAAGATCCAAGTTCTGGGAAAACATCTAACATAACTTGTACTTTCTCATCTTTAAACTCATATATCTCTCTAATTCTATCAATCCTAAAAATAACCCTAAAACCTAACCGCTCAAATATCTTAACAGCATTCATGCCGTTGTTAACGCGAACCTCCAATTCCTCTCTAATTTTATATTGCTTATCTACTTTTCGCGGACCTTTAAAAGTTATCACACCCTTACCATCTTCAAAAACTCTAACTCTCAATACGTAATCTCTTTCTTGAAGCCTTCTGTCTTCAAAGTCAAGACTAAAATCCCTAATTAAATTTCTAGAAATAAAAGATCCACCACTAGCCAGTATTTTCCTCTTCACACCCCTAATATTGTCAATTTTTGCTTTGACCTCAACTTCCATATTACTTAAAAATTCAGCATTTGACATTTCCACATAAACCTAAATGGGCAATATAATCGATGTAAACTTATCGATATTTAATATCACCTATATAATTCATTCTTACATTCTTAACAGTTTGTAACAGAAGATATGCTAGTTCATGAAATGCTAGATCAACATTTTCCCCGGTTTTAGCTGACGTCTCTATGAAAACTATTGGAACATCGAATCTTTCTTCTAAATATCTTTTCAATATCTGTCCTTCCTCATTACTAATCCAACTGCGTCTCGGGTCGGGTGGAGCGTCCGCCACGGGTCTGAGATCTATTTTGTTTCCAATTAAAACAACCGGTATTCTTCCCACATTTTTTATTAGCTCTTCCATCCAAAAAACAGTGTTTTTAAACGTATTTCTCCTCATTACATCGTAAACCAAAAGAGCCCCACTCGTACCCTTATAGAATGCTTCTCTTACTGCTTTGAAGTGTGGTTGTCCAGCTAAGTCCCATATCTGAAACTTAACTTGTGCATCATCGGTTAATTTAATGCTCTTTATGGCGAAGTCGGCGCCAATTGTCATTATATATGCACCATTGAATCCTTCACCCATGAACTTTTTCCTAAGGGCTGTTTTCCCAACGCCACCGTCGCCAATCAATACAACCTTGAAAAGATACATGTTTCTCATAATTTTGCACCTCTTGTCCCATCCCTCGTTAAGGACGGGCAAATAAAGTTACTATAACATGGATTATAAATTTTTTGATAACCTTATGGCTTTTTTAACCGTGTAGATTGAGGAAATCTAAAAACTAGAACTACTGTTTTGCGAGTGGTTCAATATTTAAATAAAGATGATGAGAATTTAATTATTCCTTAACTGCCTTTAAAATCATATCAGCAAGTGTTATAAACGCAGTATTTACATTTTCTCCAGTCTTAGCAGATGTTTCTATGAAATGGACTTGAACCCCGTACTCATCTTCCAAAGACTGTTTCATCTTAAGCCCTTCTTCGGTAGTAATATGATCTCGCCCAGGAACACGTAAATCAATTTTATTTCCAACTAGAACTATTGGAACTTTCGTACCTGCATTATTCAAAAGCTCTTTCATCCAAAGCTCAAGATGTTCATAAGTTTCCCTTCTCGTTACATCGTAGACGAGGAGAGCTCCTCTTGAACCTCTATAGAAACCTTCTCTTACTGCTTTGAAGTGTGGTTGTCCAGCTAAGTCCCATATCTGAAACTTGACCTGGGTGCCATCGGATGTTTCAACATTCTTTACGGCAAAATCAGCACCAATAGTAACTAGGTATGATGCAGTAAATCCTTCACCCATGAACCTTTTTCTCAGAGTTGTTTTCCCGACACCGCCATCGCCGATCAAAACTATCTTGAAAAGATAAACCATCGTTAACCAACCTCAAAGTGAGTTAGTATTTGAGTTATTGTAGTAGTATTTCTTAACTCTTACGGTTTAAGATACGTTAAGCAAATGCAATATTTTAAATTTTAGGTAAGAATATCAAAAAGCAGATATCTAAATTCTCTTCACAGCATATAACTTTGCGAGTAATTTCACGACTTGTATTGAAATCATTGGTTAAATAAATTTTAAAACATAAAAGTACCATGTGGAAAAGAACACAACAAAGTTATATGTTAATTTATCTGTTGGTTCATAACTTAAGCAATTAAGTTAAGAGGTACATCTAAAACCTTAGATGATGTGATTTAAGAGGAGATAAACAATGTCACTTGTTGAAGGTGGAGAAGTCAAAAAAATTACAGATTATGAAAAACTCATCAAATATTTCGGTGTGTCTAAAATAGAGCCGATCTTAAATCGATTTAAGGAACCTCATAGACTCTTAAAACGCAACATTGTCTTTGCTCATAGAGATTTCGACAAAATCCTAGACGAAGTCGACAAAGGAAATATCTTTGCGGTTCTAAGTGGACGGGGGCCATCAGATCGAATGCATATAGGTCACTTAACCCTTTACGAATTTAATCTATATCTTCAAAAGAAAATGGGAGCCAACATTTACATACCCTTTTCCGACGATGAAAAATATGTCTTTAGAAAAGTTGAAAGCCTAGAAAAAGCAAAATACTTTGCATTGGATAACGCTTTGGATATTATTGCTTTAGGATATGATCCTAAAAAAACCGAGTGTTTCATTTCCACAGAACTACCATGGGTGTATAGAACTGCAATAAAATTGTCAAGACATTTAACATACAGTACTGTAAAAGCTGTTTTTGGATTTAAAGGAGAA
>Ga0190309_1000017_pt1 | contig 65481 bp, 65 predicted proteins | sample 48700767_MG_FD_161656 | JGI IMG/M metagenome (GOLD analysis project Ga0190309, IMG submission 161656) | Hydrothermal vent sediment bacterial communities from Southern Trench, Guaymas Basin, Mexico - 4870-07-6-7_MG | ecosystem: Environmental > Aquatic > Marine > Hydrothermal vents > Sediment ... | reverse complement strand
GTGCGCAAAATGGTGTTGAACCTTAGCAACGTCAATATTCCATTGTTCAGCAAGTTCCTTCGCAAGTCTAGTTGTTAAAAATAGTGGATGTAAATCGCAAGCTATAATATCTGGTTTTTTAACTCTTGTAAGCTTCATCATATGGAGGAGGCTTTCCTTAAGAAATTCAAGGGTTTCTAAAATTTCAACGTCACCAATATGTTGGGTCAAAAAACATCTATCTTCTAAAAGAACTGCTCCAGTAACTCTTAGCTCAGGACCTGTACCTAAAACTACAACACTAGATTTAAACGGTAGAATTATTGGTTCTGGAACATAGCCGCGAGACCTTCTCAAAAATTTAGGTAAACCATCGACAACTCTTATAACACTATCGTCACATCTCTGATAAATACGCCTATTATGCAAAAGAAAGTAGTCAGCAATATTTCTAAGCCTCTTTAAAGCATCTTCATTAGTAATAGCCATAGGTTCTCTTGGAAGATTCCCACTAGTCATAATAACAGCAGGTTCTTTGGTGTATCTAAAAAGCATGTAATGAAAGCCGCTGTAGGGTAACATAACTCCTACGGTGTGAAGCCCTGGGGAAATCCATTCACTAAGATAATATTCATCGGACTTCTTTAAAGCAACAATAGGACGCCTAAAAGAAGTTAAAAGTTCTTCTTCAACTTTGGAAACCTCAGCAAAACTTCTAACCACATTTATATCTGGAGCCATTATGGCAAACGGCTGCCAAGGCCTCCTCCGCCTCTCACGAAGCATAAGCACAGGATCGTCCTCAGTTGTTTTCGTAGCGATATGAGTTCCTCCAATACCTCTAATGGCGAGAATATAGCCTTCATCGATAAGTTTACCAGCAGTTTTCAACGGCTCTTCATCGTCAATGACCTCTCCATTCTTGTCGCATAGTACCATTTTAGGCCCACAGACAGGGCAAGCAATAACTTGAGCGTGAAAACGTCTGTCTAAAGGATCCTCATATTCCCGTGCACATTCAGAGCAAAGAGGAAAATCTACCATTGTAGTTTTATCACGATCATATGGAAGATCAAAAATAATAGTAAAACGTGGACCACAAATAGAACAGGCAATAAAGGGATAGAGATATCTTCTATCATTTGGGTCAAAAAGTTCATGCAAACACTCTTTACAAATAGCTATATCAGGAGGAATATACGATATACCGGATTTTTTAGTTTTCTTCTTACTTTTTTTAATTTCAAATGTACTGAATTCTCCTCTATAATTCATAAATTTAACATCCATACTCGTATATTCTGAAATTGGCGGCTTATCATTCTTCAAGGCCTCCAGAAAATCATCTATATTCTTTTTTTCACCTTCAACAACAATTTTGACACTACCATCTCCTTGATTAAAAACATATCCTGTGAGAGCTCTTTTAACTGCTATTCTATAGACAAAAGGGACGGAAACCAACTCCTTGAACAATACCAGTCACAAGAATCTCTGCTCTAATTTTCATTTACCTCACCAGCGAACCCTAACTTAATTTTCTTCGTACATGGCAAGAAGATAAGAAGAGTGATAAATTTAATAATTACGCCTAACTCAGATAAATCGATAAAAAAGATCACATTCAACATCTTATATGTACATGGTGGTAAAGATATTACTATGTTAAAAATTAAATAATAATGCAAGATATAAACTTAATTTCGGAAGAAACCATAATATTATGGTGCTATAGGTTTAGTAATAGATTTGTCTGGGAGGATGGCTTTTGGTCTCACTACCAACCCCCGAGGACATTAAAAAACTAAGAAAAAAGGCTGGACTTACACAAACAGAACTAGCCAAACTTGCAGGAGTAAGTCAATCACTTATTGCACGAATAGAGAAAGGAACTGTAGATCCGAGGCTTTCAACCCTTAGAAGAATAATTGAAGCAATAAAACTTGTTGAAATGAGAGCAAAAAAAGCTAAATCTGCAAAAGACGTAATGTATAGCCCAGTAATAACAATAAAATCAAGTAATAAAGTAAAGAAAGCCATTGAACTCATGGAAAAATACGCTATATCTCAGCTACCTGTTGTAAACGATAAGGGTGTGCCAGTTGGAAGTATAACAGAATCAACAGTCCTTAAAAAGTTACTTTCAGGAGAACCTGAAAAAATACTAAAATTAAAAGTTGAAGAAATCATGGAAGAAAGTTTTCCAACAATTACTCCTTCAACAAATATAAAAGATATACAACAGTTAATTCTAAAGAAATATCCTGCAGTCTTAGTAATGGAAAAAGGAAAAATAGTCGGAATAATAACAAAAATAGACCTAATAACGAAAACAGTAGTAAAATAACTTCTTGTTCCTTTGTAACAACACTCCTTCACCCTTCCATTTCCTGTGGAAACATAGTAATCTTAAATATTATTTTATATATGTAAAATTAGTAATCTCCCAGTATGTTAGGTTTCTTTTATAATTAAATTTTATTATAAAAACAATTTGACTTGATTATCGGGCAGAATTGATGAACTGTTACGTTAGTAACAAGATTTTTCTCTTCTTATCTCTATTTTTTCCAAGAGAAATTAGAGGGTGTGAGACTTCTTGTTACTAAGTTAACAAATAAGTTTTTACATAGAATAACTTTTCTTGTTACAAAAGAAACAAGAAAATTAATATTTGGAACGTACATATTTGCATGTAGTTATCGCGGTGGTAGAGGTGGAGTAGATGGTTGTTCCGCTTGTTGTATTTTGTTTCGATTTTAGTAAAAAGCCTAAAAGAATGGATGATTTTCGTAAATGGGCTAGACGTAAGACTATTTTTTATAGGAAGCTGTATGGTGCAGATATAAAAAATGTTAAGCGTAGAGTTGATGGATCTTTTTTGGAAGCTGTTTATCGTGTGCGGGGGTTAACAGATACGATTCCTTGTTTAAGACTTGACAGGAGTGTTTTTGCCGTCAGGCCTGAAGATTTTCGTAAGGTTATTAGTTTTTTCGAGGGGTTTCCTGAAGTGGAGTATAGGTTTTTTTTAGGGATTTTTGATGAAAAAGAGATTAGAAATGATATGATTTCTTCTTCTATTTCAAAGGATAGCTTAGAAGCGCTTGAGAAGTCTTTTAGAGAAATTATTAAAATTAGAAAATAAAGATAAATTTTAGCCAAATTTACATTCGATTTAGGTCGGTGTTTTTTGACAATGTTACGAGACTACTTCATAATATACTTTTGGCCTTCCTCTTCCATTGCCCTTTACTGGAACTTTTCTCACCTTACCCTTTAGTATAAGTTTTACAAGCTTGTCGTATAGGGTTGTTCGTGGTACTCCGGTTATTTCCATTAATTCCGTCCTTGTTAGAGGTCCTTTTTCTTTAAGTATTTGAAGTAGCTCTTCCTCTTGTATTTTCCTTTTTATATTTGCGGCTTTGGCCATTTCTATCGCCTCTCAAAACTAGAAATATACTATCTTTATAACTTTTTCTCACCGAATTAAGTTAAAAAGTAAACTATGTGTTTTCGGGCTTCTTGATAAAAATTAAAGGATTTCGCTCTCTAGGGCTTTTTCAACAACTCTATATTCTCTATTTGCTCTGTCTCCTCGTCTATCAAGAAATCCTTTGTTGTATAGTCTTGCTAAGTATGTTGAAACCGTGCTTGGATTTATTGTTTCCCCGAATTGTCTTTGGTATTCTTCTTTTACGTCTGTTGATCTGAACCATCCATATTTGAAGTTGTTTTTTATTACCCATAGAAGTTTTTCTTTTATTGATAGAGAATTTAAATCAAAGTATATCACTTCATCTGAACGTAGTTCTTTCTTTTCTTGTTTTGTTTTTGAGAGTATGGCATCTATGTATCCTTGCACCTTTTCTTTATCTAATGCTTCCTTTCCTTTAATAATTAATTTTATTTCACCTTTTCCCGGTATCTTAAACTTTACTTCGACTTCAGCACTATCTTCCACGTTTTTCACCGGTTTTTCACTCTTCGCAAAGAGATTTGTGATAATGCTTCACATGTATATTTGTTGGTTAGTGAAAGTTAAAAGTTTTTATATTACCTTTTCCATACGTAGCCGGATATTTAAAATGAACTATAATGTACGGTTTCTGTGTCATTCAACTTCACTTATTAGTATTCTTGGAAAATAAGTTTTTTATCAAAGTTATAGTTGTTATAGGGAAATTTTTCATTTGATTTTTCTCTTTCACATTTTCACATACATTTTCCTCTTCAATGCAGGTTTAAGATTATTAATGTATGTTTTCCAGTGGAAACAAAGGGGTTACTAATTATGCATCTATAATCAAGGTAACTTAAGCTGAACATGAATAGTATTTGTTTTCGACTTCTTTATTGATTTATGTATTTCACAGTCACATAGCGCCATATGACAAAAAGTTATCAAAATCACAAACTGTGAAGTGAAAAGGTTAAAAAGCAGTGAAATCGATACAAATAATGAAGTGATGAATCTTTAACCTCTGAAGTTGTGATGAGGTGACAGGCCGCTGAACACCTTTTCTTGAAAATAATGTAATATAGTCTTCTTTTTAAAAGGTGATGAATCTTTTTCACATTTTTTAACATTGTAAAATGCTTTACATTATATTCCGATAGAGTTATAACCTTCATTTCCTGTGGAGTATTAGGTTGGGGGTTTAGGAGTGCCAAGTGAAAAACCACTAGACAGGATATTCGAGCAATTTTTAGCATCACCAAAGATTTTTAAGAATAGAGATGTTCTTAGACCAACCTATGTTCCAGATGAACTTCCTCATAGAGAAAAACAGATAACTAAGGTCGGCATGATCCTTGCATCTGCTTTGAGGGGGGGAACTCCTTCTAACATTTTCCTTTATGGGAAAACTGGTACTGGTAAAACTGTTGTAGCGCAATATGTTTTGAAACATTTAAAAGAAAAATGTATGGAGTTTAATGTTCCTGTACCTATTACTTCTTACATCAATTGTCGTATTGTTGATACTAGTTATCGTGTTTTAGCTCATTTGTGCAGTGATGTTGGTGTTAGCGTTCCTATCACAGGTTTGCCGACCGATACTGTTTACGACAAATTTAGAAAAAGCCTAGATGAAAAAGGGCAACTTATGATAATTGTTTTAGATGAAATAGATCAACTTGTTCGAAAAAATCGTGAAAGTGCTAACGACGTACTATACGACTTGACTAGAATTAATTCAAGCTTAGAGAACTCTAAAGTAAGTATTATCGGAATTTCCAACGACTTAAAATTCAAAGATCACTTAGATCCTAGGGTTATTAGTAGTTTGAGTGAGGAGGAGGTAGTTTTTCCACCGTATACCGCGGACGAACTTAAAGACATCCTTATTCAAAGGGCAAAAATAGGGTTTAACGAGGGAGTGTTAGAATACGGAGTCATCAATTTATGTGCTGCTCTGGCTGCTAGAGAACATGGTGATGCTAGAAGAGCTCTTGACCTTCTTCGTGTTGCTGGTGAAATAGCTGAAAGAGAAGGGTCAAATAAAGTTACTGAGGAACATGTTAGACTAGCTCAAAAAGAGATTGAAAAGGATACGGTGAGTGAAGTTCTTGAAACACTGCCAATTCAATCTAAACTAGTTCTTTTCAGCATTTACTTACTGGAGAAGCACAGAGCATCAGAAATAAATACAGGTGATGTCTACGCAGTTTATCAAGATTTATGTAGATGTCTCAGGATGGACAGCCTTACTCAGCGAAGAGTTAGCGACATAATAAACGAACTAGACATGTTGGGCCTTGTTTACGCTAGAGTTATTAGTAGAGGAAGATATGGAAGAACTAAAAGAATTAAAATAGGAGTTCCTCTAAACCTCATCGGCGACATATTGGAAAAAGATCCACGGATCAAAGGAGTAGCTGACTACGTACCGCGTATTACTTAGCAAACGTCAAAATTTTCACTTCAAAATTTTTTAAGTTCATTATTGGTATTTGACAAGGTAATTTATTCGAATTTTTCTCATTTGAAGGGATCCATGCCCCTGAAGAAATTATATGCACACCATTATATTGATCATGAAAAACGAGATGAAAATGTCCTAAATGGAAAATATCAGGTACATTGCTTATTGTAAGTAGGTCTCCTAGGTGAGGTATTAAGGGAGTGGTTCCATAACTTGGACATAAGTGCCGTGATTTTAATAAAAACTTTGCAAGCTCAATGGGCGTCTTTAAGTTAATTTTTTCCATTAATCTTTCCATGCCTAATCCGTGAAACAAAAGAACCGATATATTATGAATTTTTATTAGAGCGGGGTTACCTAAAACTTTAACGTTGTCCATTTTAACAATTTTTTCAATATTTCTTGTTATTGGTGGTTGTGGAAGTATTGGAAGGGTTGCATCAGTTTCTCCAGGGATTACAATGACTTCAATACTTGTAGGGATTTCCTTAAGATAATTATAAAGTACATTGTAATTCTCTTCTTCTTTAGGGTTATTAATTAAGTCACCAGCAATCAAAAGATATTTTACTTTCTTTCTACCGTTGTTCTTAAGCCAATCTAAAAAACTTTCAAAACTTTCTGCTTGGAAATTGGGGTGCCCTATATGCAGATCTGATATAAATGCGACATATATGTCTGTTTCTGTTCCTTTTGGTTTGTGCGCTGGTAGAATATCTGGGAGATCTAGGCTCTTTGCTTCTATTAATTGTTTTTCTGCTAGTTTTCCTTCTATGTAAATTACTTGGTCTGGTAAATATCTTTTTGCTTCTTCAAAAAGGTGAGAGTTTTGCTTCGGGATTCTAATGTTTAGTATTCCCGTCTCGTCTTCAACGACAAATTTTATATCGTCGTTTTCCCTTTTCTCCAAAATCATTCCGATAATCTTTGCATCTTCTCCAACGCGTTTTCTCTCGATAACTTCTCTTATATTTTGATACGTGTGTCTCATTTCCAAAATCCTCTTTAACTTCCTATATTTGTCGCGAAAATAACTTACTAAGATATCACTTGTAATTCTTAACTCTATTTGAGTTGAAGGAGAACTTACAATCTCTAATCTAGCTGGAATTTTTTCTACATCAATTTTCTTCTTTTCCTCTACTTTCAAGACCTCTTTTACAAATGGAAGTGTAATAACAAACACGTCTTCTCTTTTTGCAGCTGAAAGAATTCTATCCAAACATACATTAAGTTGCACGTCATTTAAAGACGATAAATATTCTAAAGCTTCGGGAGATATCTGATATCCTTCTTCAACAATTTGATGAACAATTTTTTCTAATTTCTCTTGCATTTCACTCTACCCTTTTTACGCTTAAACTAGGTATAATAATGTAACCCTCTTCTTTGTTGCCTACTTTAACAGTTTGACCATGTATGTGTAGTTTAGCGGTGAAAGCAGCTACTATAGCATCAAGTTCATGTATAGTTAATTTCCTCTCTTCTATATCGCCTTTTAATCCAAGTTTAAGAAGGCTGTGTCTGATTTTTTCCACATCCTTTGCAACGGGTAACCCCAAGATTTTTCTACTTGATGTTGGATGAACTTCAATAACTTTTATACCGCTTTCCTGCATTTTTGAAGCTAAATATATCCCCCTTGAAGTAAGCATTTTCATTCCGGGGAATAGTGGCGGTAACACGGCGCAACCTAGTTTTTTCATCTCTTTGTCTGCTAGTCTCATTTTTCCTTTCTTTGGTAATGTTAGCGGGGCGTCTATTGCGACAATTAGTGGGCGTACTTCCAACGTCTTTCTTAAAATTTCTTCATTAGAGTAAAGAGTTAAGACTTTAATGTTATAGCCTTGAAGTAGAGCCCAGCCAGTTTCCCTATTTTCTGCTCCAGCTAAATCAATACCTACAACCTTATACTCCTTGTCCCTGTTCTTGCTCACTTTTCTTTCCCTCATTACTATGTCAACCATTTCCTATTAAAAGTTCCAACATAACTTAATAAACCAAATTTGACGATAATATATTTGGAATTCAATGGCACAAATCGATAGTAGCAAGTTGCTTACTTTAAATATCTGTGGGGGAAGGCGATGGAAGTAAGAAGACTTCAGAAAACAGGTGGAAGCACATTTTTCATCTCGCTTCCAAAGCAGTGGATAAAAAATATGGGATTAAAACAGGGGGATCCAATAGCTATATACGTTGTTAAAGATGGTAGACTAATTTTAGATCCCAGATATGGCGAACATGAACAGCTAAAAACAGCGGTTATTGATATTGAACAAGATTTTTCTCGGGAAATTATTGCAAAGTATCTCTACGGCTTTGATATAATTGAAATTAAAAGTAAGAGTAGAATTTCTCGTGAAGACCGAAAAACGATTAAAAATATCATTCAAAGACTTATTGGTGTGGAGATAATCGAGGAAAATTCTAGAAGAATAGTTCTTCAGTGTCTTATTTCTCCCACTTCTCTGCCTATGGATAAATCTCTTAAAAGAATGTATTTAATTACTTCTAAAATGCATGAAGATTCTATGATAGCTTTAGCTGAAAATGATACAGAGTTGGCTGAAACAATAATACATAGAGATGAAGAAGTAGATAGATTATATTTTCTTGTAGTTAGACAAATAAGGGCGGCTCTTCAAAACCCATATGTTGCAAGAAAACTGGAAACAACCCAACTTGAGTGCTTGGATTATAGAATTGCTGCAAAAAATATAGAGGCAATAGCAGATTGCGCTGTAACAATTGCTGAAAAAGTTCTTCTTTTGAACAGGGAAAAAGTACCGCAAAATATCCTAGAGCAAATGCAAGAGTTAAGTAAAATAGCTCAAAAAATCCATAAACTTGCTTTATCTGCATTATTGAAGAAGAATACTCAACTAGCTGTGGAAGCTTTAAATTGTAAGCAAGAAGCTATAAAGATCGTAGAGGAACTAAATGCAAAGATACTAAAACAACAATTAAATATCGCAGTACATCTAAGTGCCATAGCGGATGCGCTTAACAAAATAGTAACCTATGCAGCGGATATAGCCGACCTAGCATTTTAATAACGTAAGTTCTTACAAAAGTTTACATAGAACCAGTGATAAAGAATATGCTCAAATATTAACAACTCGTATAGGTTAAGAAAGGCGAAAAACTAAGTAAAAGCAGAAGATATAGCTTAAAAATATTTTCCTATTTAACCGTTAACATAACTAGCTATATTCCACTAGAGGTTTAACCTTAAAGATTAACAGATAATGTTCAAGTTAATTTTTATTACACCATGCAGTAAGTTAATGAAAATTAGGAAGCCTGAAAAAGAGGATGATTAGGTTATCTTTATTTAGACATTAACATAGTAAGTTAATGAAAATTCGGTGCCGGGGTAGCCTAGCCAGGCTAATGGCTTTTATTTAAGCCGGTTAAGGCGGCAGGTATAGATGCCCGCTAGGGCCTCGAGATCTACTTTATCGGGGCTGGGTTAAGAGACAGCCGCTGGCCCTTACGGGCCGCGTGGGTTCGAATCCCACCCCCGGCGCCACAATATTGGTTAACTAATTGCTGTGGTGTTGAGCAGGAGATGGAAGAGAATCTAAATCGGATGGTTCAGGAAATTCGTAGTAAGTTTGGAATTGTGGGTAGGGAACGTGAGTTACGTAAAGCGTTAGCTGCGAAGCTGGCTGGAAAACATCTGCTTCTTGAAGGTGAAGTTGGAGTTGGGAAGACTACTATAGCTTTAGCCTTAGCCAAGTTTTTTAATCAGCCATTTTATAGAATTGATGGTGATGAAAGATTTACTGAAACGAAACTTGTGGGCCATTGGGAACCTCCCTTGGTTATAGAGTTTGGTTATGATGCTGAGAAAAGTTTTGTACCAGGGCCCTTAGTTAGAGCTATGTTAGAGGGAGGGATCCTATTTATTAATGAATTGAATAGATTGCCTGAATCTACTCAGAATGTTTTACTTCCTGCCATGGATGAAGGGCAAATTATTATCCCCAGGCTTGGTGCTGTCAAAGCTAAGCCTGGATTTTACATTATTGCTACTCAAAATCCTGAAGAGCATGTTGGTGTGACTTCCTTAAGTGAAGCACTGCGTGACCGTTTTGTATGGATTAAATTGGATTATCAAACTGAAGAAGAAGAAAAAGAAATTACTTTGCTGAGATCGGGTTGTAATGATCCGAAGATAGTTGATTTAGCTGTTAAAATATGTAGGGCAACGAGAGAACATCCTGAAATTAAACGAGGGGCATCAGTAAGAGGGGCAATAGACCTTGCAAGTTTGGTTTCTAAACTTAATTATCGTAGTGTAGATGAGTGGGTTGATGCAGCAATAATGGCTCTTGGAACAAAAATAGTGTTAGAAGATGATGCTGGTAAGCCGATTGAGAAAATAATTCGAGAAATAGTAGTCTCAGTTTTTCAAAATTTTCAGTAACCGAGGGAATTCGAGAACGAATTCCCGATGACCAAAAACCGCTTATAATTGCCAATAAAATAAATGAAGAAAAAATTTTAGAGAAAGAAATAGAAATTGGAGGAAAACTACCCGAATATTACCGTCATTTAGCTAAAGATCTCGACTATGTTTCAATAAGAAGACTAGCTGAAGTCGCCATCAAAAAATATAATATTTCAGCACTTCTAGGCCTTGCGAAGTCCAACCTTTATGCAGTTGTTGACGCTTTAACCGCTTCGGATAACTTAGAGGTTATAGCGAGAAAAATCGCCAAAAACCCTGAAACCGGATATACGTTTTTCTTTTTAATTAGAAGAAACATACCAGAAAAGTATCGTCGCTTATTCATTAAATTCCTCAAAATTTCTATACTTAGAAGTGCATTAGGAAGACAAGTTAACTTCAAATCTGGGCCTTTTAGAAGAAAGGTAGAATATCAACCTTATTTAGATGAATTTGATCTCGATGAAACTTTAGAGAAGTTTTTAGAACAAAGATATCTGAGTTACAGCGATGTTGTAGGAATTGAACGCGAAGAAAGAAGGAAAGCAGGAGTCTTAATACTTGATACTAGTGGGTCAATGCACGGAGAAAAAATAGTTGCAGCTGCTTTAGCCACGGCAACAATAGCATATCATATGAGAAACGTAGAATATTCAATAATTGTCTTTAATACAAGAGCAACCGTCATCAAGAAAATGAACGAAAGAAAACCCAGCACGGCAATCATAGAGAGGATACTTGAAACAGAAGCTGCAGGGTTCACAAACATAGAAGATGCGATGAAAAAAGCATTAAAAGAACTTAAGAAAAGTAAAATAAAGGAGAAATGGGCCATACTATTAACTGACGGTCTTTACAACAGGGGCAAAGATCCAAGAAAATTAGCATCTCGTTTCCCCAAACTCCACGTAATCGCTTTACCAACCAAACAACCCATAGGTATAAAAATATGCAAGCAAATAGCGAAACTAGGCCATGGGAAATTTACACAAATAAAAAGAGTACAAGAAACACCAAAAGCACTAATAAAAATATTAAAAAGAATATAGTTGACTACACTAAATACTAGGTCAAAGAAAACTCAGCTGTTTTAAGGAAATTTATAGCCTGCGGGGGTGGCCGAGCCAGGTCAAAGCCACGTGTGTTCGGCGACAAGAGGCGACGGGCCCAGGAGCCCAATGCGGAGAAACCCGTTGGCGTAGGCCTGCGTGGGTTCAAATCCCACCCCCCGCACCAAGTTTGCACATAATTCAGCCCGATATGTTATTCTGTACTATGAATAATTTGTCCATCATTTATAATTTTAAATGTCCTATAGTTAAATCTAAGTTTTTATGTTTATTATAGTTAATTTAGTTACGATTAAGGATGCTTGTGGTTTAGCTAGCATAGATTTCCTCATGCTGACCATGAAAGTTAAAAATTATATATTTTTTCAATATACTTACAATTACTATGAACGAAAAGTATCAAAAACTTTTAGAAATCGTTAAAAGAGAGTTAAAAGGAGCTAGTCCAGCTCATGATATAAGTCATGTAATGAGAGTTTATGATTTATGTTTGCTTCTAGCAAAGTACGAAAAGAATGTCGACTTGGATGTTTTGAAAACGGCAGCCTTGCTTCACGATATTGCGAGAGTTAAGGAGAGTCAGAACATTGATCATGCTGTTCTTGGTGCTGAGATGAGTGAGAAAATCTTAAGAGAGCTAGGTTACCCGGAAGAAAAAATAAGACATATTAAGCAATGTATTATTGCTCATAGGTTTAGAGGCGCAGTCAAACCGAGAACAATAGAAGCAAAGATACTGTCCGATGCCGATAAGTTGGATGTCTTAGGAGCCATAGGAATTGCGAGATCTTACATACTTGCAGGGGAATATGGCCAAAAAATCTACGTAGATACCCCGATAGACAAATATATTAAAGAAAACCTTGTAGGCGGAAAGCATGATGGAAGAATTAAGGATTTATCAAAGCACGCTCCGAACATTGAATTTGAAACTAAGTTTAAACACATCCCGAAGAAGTTATACACACGGAAAGCAAAAGAAATTGCTAAGGAAAGGTTAAAATTCATGCGTCAGTTTTTTGAAAGGCTTAAAAAGGAAATTAAAGGTGAATTATAAAGTTATTGTACTGTAGATATAACCTACTTAATGAAAGCCTAATAAAGGTGGGTAGAGTATCCTGTTATTTATATTCCAAATTAAACCTCAAATTTTTTGTTTATTTTAGAAACATTTGTTGCTAATCTTCAATATTGGCTTTTATTTTTTCTTCTAAAATTTCTACGTTTTTCAATATTTCTTTGTAATATTTTTCGGTTATTATTCCTTTCTTGTAAGCTTCTTCTAGTTCCTCTTTATCCACTACCTTTACGTCGTTATTTGGCCATCTTACAATGTCTATTGCAAGGTCTATATAGGTTACCTTTTGTGGGTGGATTTCTATTCCGGTAGAGATATTGTAATATTCTCCTTTGAGTTCTTTTTCTTTATTGTAATAACTTGTTTTCATGTACCAAGATCCTTGGGTAATTTCCGTTATTCCGTAGTCCCCTTCTTCTATGGGTATGTTTAGAGCATCGTATACTCCTCCGCTTCTGAACTTTCTCATAAGTTTTAGTGTTAGTGGGTTGTTTGTTTTTTCGATAATTTTTCCTGGTGTTAGGTGTATTCTTTTCCCGTTAAGTTTAGCATGTTCTATTTCAATGATTTCTCCTATTTTAGGATATTTTTGGAGAATGGTCTCTTTAACCTGTTCTGTTACTTCTTCTTTTAGTTCAGGGTTTTTTGATATTATTTTTTCAGCTAGATCTACAACTAAAGCAAATTCCGAATTCAGCGACTTGTAGAAGTGGTGGTTTGGTATTGTCGGGGTTACTTTGCCTCTGATTTCGTCTAATCTTCTTTTTGCTTCATATGGTATCTTTATATGCGCTATTCTTTCTCCTTCATAGAGAAGCGCAGGGGCACTTTCTTTCTCTCCCTTTTTAAATATTTTTTCTGCTTCTTCCTTGAGTCTTTTAACTTCTTCTATTAATTCTTTTGTTTCTCTGGTTGCTGCAGCAGTTCTCCAAAGTATACCCCAGTTTTTAGGCTTTATGGCTCTTCCTAAAACAAATAACGTTTGTCTTGCTTCTGGGCTTCTTATTTTTTTGCTTATTTTTATTGAATTTTCGGGGATAAGAATTGCGTATCTACCTGGTATAGTTATATTTGTGGTTAATGTGATGTCTCTTCCTAATCCGGGGTCAATTACTCTAACAAGTAACTCTTTTCCTTCTTCTAGCTTTTCACCTAACAATACTCCCTTATACTCTCCTAGATTTATAATTGTTCCATGAGGGGTTTGTTGTTCCACGACGCCCTTGTAGATTGCATTTGTTGTAACTTTTGATAGATAAATAAGAGGGTTTGGTAATTCTTCGGTAATTACATTTAGGAACATGTTTAAAATAGCGTCTTTTGCCTCCACCACCAACCCTTGCTTGTCTGATGTGTCTCTTATATCTATGTCTGGTGTATCTACATCAGGCTCTATGTTTAATCTGTTTCTGATCACCTGTGTGCTCTGAGTTATTTGAAACCCGTGGTCTAAGAGTAGTTTTGTTAAAGCTGTGGAATAAATCCCTCTGATTCTAGCTTTCACATTTTAAACTCTCCTAACTAGTTGATGTACTAGAGCAAAATATAGAGAGATAAATTTGGACTAGTCTTGTATAGTTTCTAATATACTAACGGCATTCCATATTTTTGTTCTTGCATGCAATGGGCAGTTAGGATCTTGCGAGGCTTCATCTAGTATTGATATAGCATTTGCCGCTCTTACAGCAGGGGTTCCTTCGCCTTCATGTAGTATTTCTATAGCTTCATTTGCCGCCCTTCTTATATTTCTTGGTACGGAGGTATCTTCTGCGATTTGCTTAAGAATTTGTGTTGCTTGTTCTATTTTTTCCTTTGTTTCCGTACTCATCGACGTTTCCCCCTTATAAGATGGTTTCTTATGAGTGTTGTTTTATTAATTATGAAAAATGAATTAAAATTTCTTTCTTCAATTTAAATTTAAAATTGTTGGAAAAAGTTAAATCATGCGTTAAACTTTAAATCTTAATTACGGTTAACAAGGGCATGGTAGTTTTTCATCGAGCCGTTTATTAGTTTTTTCCGAAGGGTGTCGAAGGTTTATAAGATTTATGTAATTATGTTGAACATGGAGGCGTTAATGTGTCTAAGAAAAATGAAAATAGCGAGAGCATAAGTCGGATGGTTGACTTACTGCGATCAGGCGCTGTAATGTTACGTGAAGCTTGCCCAGTATGTCACTCTCCACTCTTCAAAGTTCGAGATGAAATTATATGTCCTAAATGTCAAAAGAGGGTAGTTATTGTTCAAAGGGATGAGGAAGCCTCAAAAGTTCTTGAGGAGTCTGTTCTTTCAACCTTAAAGGGCACTTTGGTTGTTAAAGTTCAGGCTTTGGAAAAGGAAATTGCCAAGGAAAAAGATCCAGACAAATTGTATGAGCTTTTAAGAATATTGGTTGCATTTTTAGAAGCGTTAGAGCGAATTAAAAGAATAGGAGCGTAAAATTATATCTATTCGGTTTCATCATATGGTAGAGTTAATATTTCTCTAATTTTTCTAGCCGTTTTCTCGCCTATTCCCTTAACCTTTTTAAGTGTGTTCTCTGATGCGGTAAATATGTTTTCTACAGTTTTTAACTCTTTCAGCAACCTTCTTGCAAGGGTAAGATCTATCCCGGGAAGTCCTGAAACAATGTATTCTTGAAGTTCTCTATCGCTTAACGGCATTTTTTCCTTTTTTATTGAGGGATATCGTTTTTCTTTCTTTTGCTCTCGCCTTGTTATAGCGTATATTAGGTGTGCTGTTTCGCTGGGGGTTTTTGCCCATAGGATGGGTACGTTAAAGTCGAGAATTATGCTAGCTAATGCACCTCTGACAGCATCTGGAGATATTGCTTTTCCTTCGTAGACATTTTCGCCCTCTATTATTAATATGGGTACTGTGTAGTTTCTTTTGAGGTCTGTAAGTTGTTGAAATAGTCTTTTATCGATAATTGACTGTAAAAAGTCTTCAGTAGTTTTTCGCTCTATAGCAACTCTATCGGAAACTATGTAATCTGCTATGGGAAGTTGTTCTGGTATAAGTTTAACTCCAAGTTCCGCAAGGTACTTTGCGGTTTGTGATCTAAGTTCTCTATTATCTACATATACTTTTAATTCTTCTCGTGATTTTATGAAAGTATCTAAGGATTTACTTGTTGTGTTAATACTTGTCACGTGAAGTTTGGTTGAAATTTCTTTTATAGTCTGTTTCATAACCTTTTCTTTGCGCTTTGCTGACCAAAAATAAGCTTCATCTCTAGTTTTTTCAGCTATGAGTACTACCATTCTTCCAGGCCGCTTTCTCCCTGTTCGACCTCTTCTTTGAATTTGACGTATTGCACTTGGAACAGCATCGTAACAAATAACTAGGTCACATTCAGCTATGTCTAACCCTTCCTCCGCTACACTTGTAGCCACTAGCACATTATATATGCCTTCTTTAAATTCTCCCAAAATCCTTAACTGTTCTTTTTGTGTAAGCCCCATATCCACATCTTTTGAAGCCTGGCCAACAAATCGCGCAGGCCTAATTCCATCGATTTGTCTTAATTCTTCAACTAACTTTTTTGCTGTGTTTCTGAACTTTGTAAACACTATAATTCTTGCTTTCTCATTTGATTGCAGATGTCTTGAGATTATTTTAATGGTTTCCTTTATTTTTGGGTGCTCATAATTTTCCTTCATCAATTTTTGTATCAATTTCTCTACTTCCAAGAGTTTGTCATCGTTCAATAGGGTTTCTGTAGCTTTTTGATGCCCAGGCCGCTCGGCTTCTTTTTTCATCTTTGTAAGATATTCTGCAACTGGGGCTATTCCCTGTGTTTCTAGAAGTTCCAGCATGTGGGACAACTTTAATGCTTCAGCGATTGCCAAGGAAACAGAGAAAAGACTCGAGGGTGGTCGAAGATATTCTGCAATTTCGCTCTGAATTTTCGCTCTGAGTTCAAGTAAATTCTTTCTGCTAACTTTTTTAATGTCTGAACTCTCTAAATAACCGTATTCTTTTAAAATCTTTAATCTTTCCTTTAAAAGAGTTTCTAAAAGTGTTTTTATTTTCAAAAAATCGGATGGCAATTTTACAGTCTTCCATTCCATGTAAATTGGATGGATATATTGTCTCACGTCAGGACTATATTCTGTTCGTGTTTCTATTTGTGAAATATAAAGATTTCTACAGACTTCTTCTATTTTCTCTTTTTCTGATCCCGGTGACGCGGTTAAACCAAGTATTAATGGATGTTCTGCTTGTTTTATGTATTCTTTCGCTATATACACATATGGGTAATTGCCGACAGCTCGATGAGCTTCATCAAAAATTAATAATGAAACTGGCTTTAAATCACATCGACTAGTAATTAAATCGTTTTCTAGTGTTTGAGGAGTCATTAATATTACTTTTGAAGACTTTAAAACATTAACTCGACTCTGAGGCCTTACGACTCCAGTTATGGCATTAATTTCGTGAGAGGGAAGGTTTAAAACAGCTCTGAAAATTTCACAGTGTTGGTTTACTAAAGGTTTGGTGGGAGCTAACATGATACATTTTGAATCTGGATACTTTAATAGGCGGTGGGCAGCAACTATTGCGGCTATTATGGTTTTACCTAGGCCTGTGGGAAGTATCACTAGAGTATTCCTTTCTAGACATTTCTCTACTATTTCTGCTTGATATTTTCGATATTCTACTGCATTTGCTTTAATCAGCGGTTGTACAACAAAATTTTGCTGTGGTTTCCTTATCATTCTTGGCGCCACACTTTTATAGGATTGCCTCACTTAGGTTAAATATTAAATTATCAAATTCGACTATATTTTTTACCTAAATTCAATTTGTTACATTTCTTATAGATTGTGGAGGTGTGCTTATTGAGTAAGGGGGATTTTTTCCCCTCATTTACGGAAGCGGAACTCTATGAACTCACCATGCCTGGGCGTCTTATCGGTAAAGAAGTTTTAGATGGTAGTGCTCGTAGGATTGGTATAGTTAGAAGTGTTCGTATAAGATTGCCGGATTTGAAAGTTGAATTAGTTATTAAGGGGCTTGAGATAGAGTTCCCGGTTGATGTGTCCAATATTTCTGCAGTTGGTACAGTTATTCAGCTTAAAAATGTAATTAAGGAAGCTGAGGAAATAGAGATACATGATGTTGTACGCTTGAGGAAAGAAGTCTGGGAGGAAATAAAGACATATTTAGGAAGTAAGTAGAGATGCTAAGATTTAACGGTAAAATTGTTTAAAGGAGAACTGGGCATTCTCCGAGACATTTTTCACAATGAGTACAAAGAGCCTTATCGATAACGGCTTTACCGTTAATGATGCTTATTGCGCCATTTGGACATTTACTTACACATATCCCACATCCTACACAGTAAATCGCCTTAACAATAGTTTTAAATACTTTTTCAACGATTTTCCTAGGAATCTCCTTGTCATCTTTTACTCTGATCACAAAACGGCCTGTTTGAAATATTCTGCAAGTAAAGTCTTTACCCATTAAGTTAACAATACCAAGTTCCTTGCTAGTTTTGGCCTCTCCCAATATCGATAGGAAATTTGATATCCTTTCTAAGTCTATGCGAGTATTCAATGCAGCTTTAATAATGCTTTCCGTAGCGTTTACACTACATGTCTCCCCTTCATAGATTAGTGTATACTCTAATCTCTCTGGTACACTTCTTGCTTCAGAGATAACGCAAGTTAAACCTAAAGCTTTTGCCAACTCTTTTTGACTTTTTGAAAGCCTTCGCCATCTCCAAAATCCATACGTCACCCATTCTCTCGGAAATCCGTATGCTTTTCTCCACTTTTCTAATTCTTCTTCCCATTTCTCCCAGAGGGAAGGGTGGGTTTTCTTTATGTTTTCTATTTCTGCAAGTTTTAAAGCTGGGCAAACCCAACAGCCTATTCGGAAGAATCCAATTTCGTAAAGCGGATTATATGGTATACGTGTTTTAAAAATGTATAACCAAGTTTGAAGTGCAGTCCAGTCGTGAATAGGACTTGCACCGATTTGACCTGGAACCCACGGGTTTCGCCATATTTTTGGTTCTTTGGATCTTCTTTCTGATTCATATTTTCGTTGTCCGATGAATGTTAAGCAACCGTTTGGAAAATTTTCTCTGATTAATCGTGTTGTTGGACCTAATTTGTTGGTTTTACAACATATTCTGTAATCCCTACCGGGTGGTCCGAACTTTTCAACAACTCGCCAAAAAACATCCTTATTGACACGTTTTACAAGTAAGCGATTTTCTAAACCCAATTGCTGAAGAAATTTCAATGTATACTTTACAGTTTCAGGAAATTCTATACCAGTATCTATGAAAAGTATCTTTATTTTTGGTCCCAATGCCTTAAGAACTAACAACAGTGTTGCTAAACTATCTTTTCCCCCACTAAATGCAACAGTAACTGGCTTATTGACGCTTTTAACAACATTTTTAATGAATGTTAAAGCTTTACTTTCCTGTTCTTCCAGAAATTTCATATTAGCATCTATCACGTCTCTCCAAGTTTGTCCTCCAGGCAAAACTTCATCTTGTACCGGGGGCTCAGCTTCTCTTACTTTAACAGCTAGTCCTTTTTCTCTTTTTTTCATGTCTTTTCCTTTTATTTTAGCGGTACCTACGGCCACTACCTCGTCTTGTTCATTAACAATTATTACATGATCTCCCTCTAATATTTCCTCGTCGCAATCCAGAATTCCGGGCGCTAAAAGATTTTTTCCATCAATAATAGCCTGAGCAGCTATGTTATCTATCTTTACCCACTTTTTACAATGAAATTTCCAGAGTAGACGCGCAATTGGAAGTTTAGGCACAAATTCCCACTTCATGTTGAGTGGGGAAAAGCGAACGTATCCCATAATTTTTCCATCAAAAATTATTTCGTCCATACGATCGATATAGGACGTCTTGTTGAGCAGTATTATTTTATTTTCTGGTATTACATGGTCTCCCAAATGTTCACCAAATTGGGAATCTATTGTTTTTCTAATTAGCTGTACGTCGCATTTAAAGGCCGGTCTTACATCTCCTGGCGGGGCAATGGGAATGTGAACTAGGGAACCGTTGCAACGTTCACATCTATCACCCAATATTGGAACATTGCATGAAATGCACCATAACAATTTTACTTTTCCAAAATATGGGGCTTTTGACATTTTAAAACCCTAACTCTTTAATTTAGACTTAATTCGGAGTTAGTATGATATTTTTGCACTATATGGGGGGACGCCTATTATTGATTCAGCTGCTTTTGCTACTTGCTCTCGGTAAGATTCCCATGTGTAGACTCTTATTATGTTCATAAATCCTCTTAATGCATCAATTAGCTGAGATGCGTCTCTTAAATTAACTGGAACTTTGGCTCCTTCTTTTGTTCTGTAAAATACTGGTATTTTCATGGGTTCCATTTCTATTGAGTGTCTGTAGGGCACTGATGGCAGTGTTGGTACATCGATGATGACATTTTCTCTGTCTACATTAGCTTGTTCAGCTATTTCTTCTTCGATTTTTTCTCTGACTTTTTCGTTCGTAAAAATACTTGAGACCGTTTCGTCTCGTACATAAAAGGTACGGTTGTACGCAGCTTTAAGAAGTTGCCTTCTTTCAAGTTTTTTAATGATTTCATTGGATTTTTCAACTTTTCTCAACATGGTCCAAACAGTATAATCATCTAAAGATAGATATTCGTCTATATTCGAGAAGCTGACGAGAGGAATTTCGTCTTTAGCAAATTCCATAGCTTTTAAAAGCATAATTTGCACGGCCCTTGCAACTTTATGGAAATATATACTTTTAAACGATTCAATACGAGCAAGAATAAATGCCTCTAAGCTGGAAAGAGCAGTTAAATCTACCGATAAATTTCCATTTAAAACGTCCATGGTATATATCAATCTAAAAATATCTACATAGCCGTATTCAGCACCTGTATGATAACTATCTCTGATTATAAAGTCCATTTTATCAACGTCAACAGCGCTAGAAATTATTTGATCCAAGAAAAATCTTCCTTCTTCTCTTAAATTCCCTGTTGCAAGTTTGCTTATTCTTCGCGGAGAATAGCCCATATTACTTAATATATCTGCAAGTTCGGAATCCGAGATTATCCATTGCGTTAAATTTTCATGTGTCTTCCCAAGATATTTTATTGATAAAGATTCGTATATGTGCGAAAAGGGACCATGACCTACGTCATGAAGTAATCCAGCAATTCTAACCATTTGGATGTCTTCGTCAGTTAAATTTACGGGTAAACTTTCTGCTAAAACACCAGCAAGATACATTACGCCAATGCTATGCTCAAATCTTGTATGATTAGCGCCTGGATAAACATATTCCGCTCCTGCTAGCTGTCTTAATCTTCTAAGTCTTTGAACTACACGAGTATCTATGAGTTCCTTTTCCAATTCTGTTATGTGGACATAACCATAAATAGGGTCTTTAATGAACCCCCAATACGTTCTCTTCTTCAATTTTGATCTCCCTAAAATATTTTAAAACAATTTAATAGATTTGCACATATTTTGAATTAAAAACATCTTTTATTGTTTATGTTTTCGAGACTTTGACAATATAACTACAATTCCATGGTTTCCATTTACTTGAACCATATCACCAGTTTCAATCGTTTTAATCGGATCTTTATCTAATTTATCTACTAGGGGTATATTTGCAAGCACGCATCCTGCAACAATTATGGGCTCCGATTCTAGATTAATTATAGCTAATGGAGCTGTTCCTATTTTCGCCATGTGATAAATTACATATGAGCCCACAGTGCTACCCTTACCATAGGGGAAAACCAAAATTTTGCCAGATATTGTTTTTCCTTCGAGTTCATGTCCTCTTTCGGTAACAACACCGCTTAATGGATTAACACCACCGTAGAATGATATTGGTTGAGAAGTAACAAGGGCTTTTCCTTCAACTCTCCCCTCGACTAGTCCCCTCCCCTTCAGTACTATTTTTTTATTTTCTTCGCGCATATTATATCCCTTCTACGGCGGTTTTAATGATTTCTTCTAATGTTGCTATTCCTACGTCTAGTTTTTCTAAGCCTGTTAGGTAGTAACATGCTTTTGCGGAATTTGTGAGGATCTTTTGAAATCCAAGTGTCTTTAAAGGTGAAACTACTATACACGTGTCTGTAATAATTTTGCCACCAGATTTCTCGATTATATCTGTATAGCCAGCTCTATCTGCGAGGATCTTTATATTGGCAGCAGTTCCAACCCAGAACTCGATGTCTCCTTGTATTTTCCTATTTCTTAACATTTGGGCAATTTTTCCTATTTCTTGTATGCTTGCATGGGGGCATCCTATGTATATAAGGTCTGGGCTTGAGGTTAATTTATATTCTTCAAAAGCAGGTTTTATGTCTTCTTCTTCTACTATTATTCTTTCCATATTGCTTTTTTCATTCTGTAACTGTTTGTTTTTAATTATGGCTTCTATCGTATAATTTTCGATATGGAAAAGTGATATACTTCCTGAAGTCGCTAAACCGGCAGATAAAGACTTTAAACACTCCGTATCTGGGGGCATTCTAGTATATGAAAATAGAGGAACACCAGTTTTTATTTTTTTACCAACTACATAGCCTAAGATGCTGTAATCAGCTGGATACCGCAACTTAGCCTTTAATTCTATGTAATGTGTTGGAAATCTGTTTTCTTCCATATGAAAACCGTAAAAAGCTGTTTTTCCCGTCAGGGCTGATGCAAGGGCTAATGGCCCACCTTCTCTATTTGTTCTTGCACCCAAAACCGAGTTAGCGTACGTTACTGCGGAGGATTCTGCCCATGCTACGTGTTCCCTATATTTTGGTGAATTACCAATTAGATAAGGTATGCAACTGCATGTTGGTAGAATATCCATTTGCATGTACAAACTAATTATTTTTAGTTGCTTTTCAGCGAATTCCTTAGGGATTCCCATCTTTTTCCAATTTTTTATGTCCATACCGGCTGGATTAAGTGTTGATAATATTTTACTTTTTCCTCCAAGTCTAACTAAGTCTTCCAGAAGTTGAATACCTGGATCTCCAATGTTCTTATACGATACTCCGGAAACTTGCGCGCTGTTTACGTTAATTAATTTTTTAGCACCTAGAGCTTCTCCAACTTTAACAATTAATCTCATGGCTAGCCTAGTAGCTTCTCCATACTCTCCATCGAGCATTTTTTCTTCTTCTTTAGTTAGAAACATTAATTATCTTCCTCTGTTAAGCTGTTGATGTCAATTTTTTCTTCCAAGGGTATTTTTGCTCTTTCGAATTTTTCTTTAGGTTTAGCGAACGGTCTTGTAGCATCAATTCCCATTTTTGTAGTCAACAGGGTAATTTGATCCGCAGAGGGATCTAAACTTGAACCTCTAACATTTTGTATTATCACTAAATCTCGAGAGGCATTAAATCTTGTTGCGATTGCCCATTCCACTTCTCCCATGTCGTAAGGATTTATGTCTTCATCAACTACAACAACATGTTTAAGGCTTGGGTGAGCTGCAAAGGCGGCTAAAATAACGTTCTTAGCATCACCGTCAGTTTGCTTCTTAATGGAAATGACTGCATGTAACCATCCACAACCGCCTAAAGTTAGATGGACTCCTCTTACATCAGGTACGATGGACTTGACGGTAGCCCATATCTGCGCTTCCCTTGGAAGACCCATCAATAGCTTATGTTCGCTTCCTGCGGGAAGAATAACTTGATAAATAAAATCGTCTTGGTTGTAATACATTTTTTCTATTTTTATTACAGGTTGTTTTCTCACAACATCGTACGTGCCTGTTAAATCAACAAACGGTCCTTCATCGACCTCTTTGCCGTACAAAATTTTTCCCTCAATAATTATTTCTGCCCCCGCTGGAACCTCTAATCCGGTATATGGACATATGGCGGTTTTTAGAGCCCCTCTAAGAAGGGTATTTGCTACGTGAAGTTCATCTACACCATAAGGGGCAGGTGATGATGCAGCAATTAGAATTGCCGGGTGTGTTCCAATGGTGATAGCTACGGGAACATCTTTTTTTTCCTTCCAGTAAGCTGTTATTATTTTATACAAATGTCTCGGCACAACTCTTATGGCTAAGTGTTTTTTATCAATAACCAACATTCTGTGTATCGATGCGTTTTGGGTACCGGTTTTTGGGTCTTTTGCAAACACGATTCCAGCTGTTATATAGGGTCCAGGGTCTTTTTCGTAATGGGTAAGTATTGGAAGGTTGTTTATATTTGGGAGGTCTTTATTAAGTTTAGAAAAGGGAAATTCGGTGAGCTTTGGCTTCTTTGGATTTTTAATCGCATTTAATATTTTTTCATGTAGTTTGTCGATGGCGGTTCTTAAAGCTTTGCAAATTCTTTTTCTGGTACCACAGATGTTTGCTACTATGAATCCATTTTTTTGCTTAATTTTTTTGAAAAGAAGTGCCGGTCCGTTGCCGCTGTCAAATTTTTTAATTACAGCTGCTATTTCATACTTGGTGCTCAATTCTTTCCTGATAGTTATTAACTCTTTGGCTTCCTGTTCTAGCTCTGACATAAAATCTCTTAAGCTCACTTCTCCCCCCACCTTTTATACAAATCGTGTTGAATACCCAGCATGTCGAGAACTTTACCTATTACGAAATTTATAAGGTCTTCAATGGTTTTGGGCTTATGGTAAAATGCTGGCATTGCAGGAATTATTATTGCACCTGCTTCTGCGGCTTTAACCATATTTTTTAGATGAACTATGGATAAGGGAGTTTCTCTGGGAACAAGAATTAGCGGTTTTTTTTCTTTTAACATACATTCTGCGGCTCTAGTAATGAGATTATCTGCATAACCGTTAGCTATCGCAGAGAGAGTTTTCATACTACAAGGTATAATTATCATTCCATCTGATCGGTATGATCCGCTAGCGATGGGTGCCGTAAAATCGCGGGGATCGTAGGTGAAATCTGCGAATTTTTTTACCTCTTTTATATCCATATTTAATTCGTGCTTAATAATTACCTTAGCTGGCTCTGAAATAATTAAATGAGTTTTTATTCCCATTTTTTTAAAGTACTTCAAAAGTTGGACGCCGTATATTATTCCACTTGCACCAGTTAATGCGACAATAAATTCCAAATTTCTCACAGTCCCTTAATTTTCTTTATTAAATTGTTAACACCCTTAACTACAGTTTTATACCGATCTAAGCTCTTTTCCTTTAGGTTAACTATTGCTAAAACAGCCATGCCAAGCTCTGTGGCTAATCTCTCCGCAATAGCACGGGCAACAACCTCTCCTTTCATGTCAAAGGCTGTAAGCAGCGATGAAACTGCTCTTTTACTGATTTCAGGAATTCTTGAAGGAATTGCCATGGCAATCGTTCCAATTTTGTACGTAGTATCTGTAACAATAATAATTATCCCATTGGCAAGTCTTATACATAGTATGGAAATCTGATAACCCTTTTCTTCTATCTTCTCCTCAAAAACCATCTTGGACATTTTTATCTCCAAGTTTTCACGTGATTTTCCATGATTTTTACAGCCTTTTCTAATGACAGTTCGCCTTTAGCTACCTTTTCTGCAAGATCCCAGCTTATCGTTATTCTGCCATTAGATAATATTCTACTTTTGGCTTGAATATATTTTATTTCACCTGGTTTCAGCGATATATTAATATGATCAATATTTACAGTTCTTCCCCTCTTTTTGGATATGAGCATAGCAGCAGTAATATCTCTCTTTCTAAATTTAGTTCTAGTCATTGTGGTATAGGTTTCATCAACAATTTCATAGTGAGCACGTAACCGAATATTCTTAAGATATCTAAAAAGCCATCTTTGATGCAAAGGAGAACCATTACCAATTTTTATGATTAATTCTCTGTCTGAAAATTGTAACAGAGCATTTTGTACAAGTTTTATATACTTAATGACTTCGTGAGGTGAATGAAAGAGACCTGTATCAATTACTTTTCCTCTAAAAGTTACAACAACACCATATACATCTCCAGGATCTATACCTATTACAATCTGTCCTTTTCTTCCACTTTCGCTTAATAGAACTTTTAACTTCAAGATTGCTTTCTTAATGTCGTTTATGTTGGCGCTCGTCGCTATAATGTGTGCACTGATATTCTTAGGTATTTTTTCCAATTCTTCTGTGCTTGTAAGGATTATAGTTACATCTTTGGGTATCTTCCCTTGGGGGAGTAAACTATAATATGGAATACCAAGTTCCTTAAGTTCTTTCGAAATTAAATGAAAAATTTTTGGCTTTTCTGTTATTACCGCTATTCTTACCATGTACTCACTACTCCACGTTTTACGGGAATTTCATAAATAGGTCTTGAAGATAAATATATTTGTTTTTATCATTTCACTGAAAATATTTTGAGATGAGGAAGGAAAATGATAAGCTTTCTAACAACAGGTTGTGAAAAGTTAGATAAATTAATGTGTGGAGGCATCCCCATCGGCCATATAACTCATATATACGGTCCTGCAGGTACTGGGAAAACAACCTTTGCTCTCCAGTGCTCGGTTAATTCAGCTTTAAATGGATATAAAACCGTTTTTATTGATACGGAAGGATCCTTTTCGATTGAAAGACTTAAACAGATTTCTGAAGACTATTTTGATTTTGTAGTGAGAAAAATTATTGTTTTTCATCCGTCTACCTTTGGCGATCAATCTGATTTAATTGATATTCTTGACGATATGTGTGATAAAAATACACGACTTATAGTTTTTGATACAGTAACCAGATTATACCGGGCAGAACTGTTAGAATATAGGAATACTCATATATTACAGCATGAACTTAACAGGCAAATGGCTTTTCTTTTTAAAATAGCTAAACAAAAAAATGTTGCAGTCCTTTTAACGAATCAAGTAAGATCTTCATTTAAAGAAGAAGATTTAGAAGCTGTTGCATCCAGTATTATAAATTGGTGGGCCAGTATAGTTATTAAATTCGTTCGAGAAAGAGAGGTTAAGCGAAGAGCAGAAATAGTAAAACATTATAGTAAACCGTCAGGCGCGTCGATAACATTCTTTATAACATCAAGGGGTCTAAATAGGTGATAGTATGTTGCCTCTGTGGCTTGAAATACTAATAGCTTTATGGTTTATCTTACCCGCATATGTCGCAAATGCTTTTGCAGTCATATTTAGTGGGGGGCCTCCTATAGATTTTGGCAGATTTTTCATAGATGGAAAACGTGTATTTGGAGACGGGAAGACCGTTGGAGGTTTTGTAGGCGGGGTCGTCATCGGTATTGTTGTGAGTGAAATTCAAGTAATGTTATCATCGTATATTTTAAAGCTAATAGCGATTTATTATGTAATAGATGTTTATGTGGCTTTTCTCATTAAATCATCGCTTCTAAGGGGATTTCTTCTGTCGTTTGGAGCCATGTTTGGGGACTTAATCGGATCTTTTGTAAAAAGAAGGTTGGGTTTAAGAAGAGGGGCGCCTGCACCTTTACTAGATCAATTAGATTTCCTTTTAGGTGCAATAGTCTTTACTAATTTGATATGTCCTCTACAGTTTAAATATGCCGTTATTCTTTTAATAATAACACCAATAATTCATTTAGGCTCAAACATCATTGGATACATGTTTAAGTTAAAAAGAGAGCCCTGGTAATTACATACTCATCTTTTAAATATTCCCGGAGCCTTTTTGGTGAATAGCCAGTGTAAACCTATGTACCCTATAAGCGCTAACACAATTCCCATAATCAATAAGGTTTTTGCATAGTTTGGTCTGTAAACGTGCTTTGTACTCTGGTATATTACCATGAATCCAATAAATCCAATCATCATGAAAGTAAAGGCAACTAGCCCTTCAATTACAGTTTGCCGTGTCAACTCACCCATAACCATGAAGCCTTCAGGTAGTGTCTTATAATTTACGACGGCAAACATACCTCCACCAAGTATGAAGAGAATGAATGACATTGCAAGTATGAAAAGCGCATCTGGTGATGGCGTTTTCCTAGGTATTTTGAGTCTAGGCTTCTCTAAACGTAATCTAGGTATCTTTAGTATTTTAGGCCACCAAAGACGAACCATGTAGGGTCCTCCAAGATGCTAGTTCATGAATCTCTATACAAGTTTTTAAGCTTATAAGCATATCCTCAACTGGATTAGTAGCTGTACAAACTGGAATGATTCGGTTGTAAGATGATTAGAAAAACTCATAAGCACATGTGGTACCGATAAAAATAGAGATAAATGGAGGGTCTAAAATTTCTAGGGAAAAGAAAAAACCCAAAGAAATAATGGATTTACCAGGCGTTGGACCATCCATAGCGAAAAAACTAAGTGAAGCGGGCTATAAGAGTATAGCAGCAATAGCTGTCGCAACGCCATCTGAGCTTGCTGCAGCTGCAGACATTGGGCAAACAACGGCCCAAAAAATTATTGAAGCCGCAAGACAAGCCTTAGAATTTGGGTTCGAAACTGCAGATAAAATTTATGAACGAAGACAACGCGTTGGGAAAATAACAACCTGTTCAAAAAATCTAGATAGATTGCTTGGAGGAGGAATAGAAACCCAGGCCATAACCGAGGTTTTTGGAGCTTATAGAACGGGAAAAACGCAACTTGCACATCAACTTGCAGTAAATGTTCAATTACCTTCAGAAAAGGGCGGGTTAGAAGGAAGAGCCATTTATATAGATACAGAAGGAACTTTTAGACCGGAAAGAATATATCAGATGGCCCAAGCTGTAGGACTAGACCCTAAACAAGCTCTAAAAAATATAATCTATGCAAGAGCATATAATTCCGATCACCAAATGCTATTAGCTCAACAGGCACAAGAAATAATATCAGAACAGAGTGTAAAGCTTTTAATAATCGATTCAATAATGTCTCATTTTAGAGCAGAATATCCAGGAAGGGAAATGTTAGCAGAACGCCAGCAAAAACTGAATAAGCATCTACATACTCTACAAAGACTAGCTGACATCGAAAATATTGCTGTGTTTGTAACAAACCAAGTAATGGCTAGACCCGATGTATTCTTCGGGGATCCTACCGAACCAGTAGGTGGCCATGTATTAGCTCATGTACCCCAAACAAGGCTGTATTTAAGACGCAGTAAGGATAACAGAAGAATCTGTAGACTCGTAGACTCACCTTATCTGCCCGAAGGAGAAGTTGTTTTCATAATATCCGAAGAGGGTATTCGAGATCCTTAGATTAACCTAACTTCCTAATGGTTTTACAATACAGTAGCAAAAGAAAAGGGATGAAGCATAGTTTATAAGAAAGTTAGTAATACTTTGTTCTTCGATTTTTGACAAATTTTTTGAAAATGGACATGTAAAGGCATTCTTCTGGCGATATTAGCATGCTTTCGAGATTAATTGTATAATCAGTAAATGTAATTGGTGCACCCCTAATTAGAACTGCTGGGACCATTTCTCCAGCTTCACCCATTAAAATCTCTGCAGCAGATGCCAAATTATCGGCTATTGCTCGTCTCGTTATCATTAATGGTTTCCCAAATATGTCTAGTTTTCCTCTTTCATCAGATACTGGTACAAAGCCAGCAACCCCTAAAGCAATGCCTATAGTTCCAAGCCTCAGCGGCTGAGTCCTACTATCAGCAATTATAACACCAATTCTTTTGCCAGTTTTATCAAATATTCGTCTTCTAACTTCTTCAGCGGTTTTCATGGGATCCTTAGGTAATAGGACGACACAACCTGGTGGAGCATTAGATTTATCAATTCCAGCATTAGCAATCAAAACACCACGCTTTAAAGTAAGAATAACGTGAGGAATGCCACCAAGAATCTCATCAGCTTCACGTAAAATCAATTCAGCCAGTTCAGGGGTAACATTATACTTTTTTGCCAGTTCAAAAGCCTTAGAACTAGGTTGTATTTTGCTTAATTCTATAATTCTTCCTTCAGCTGTTGCGACGGCAGTTTCAGCTAAAACTAATATATCATTATTTTTAATCTTCTCTCCCATTTTCTCCAAGGATTCAAGAATAACTTCAACTATATCGTCGCCTGGAGTAATCACTCTAGTTTTAATCGGTATAAGAGTCATAGCCACTTTCTTTCCACGCTCCCAATATATGTTTCAAAAGTTTTGCAACTACACTGAGATTAAAGGGCATTTTTTCTATCTTCTTCACCAATCTTCTATATTGAGTGTAGGTTCCAAAAATGATGATAGAACCTTTTTTTAAATGGAAGTCTACCATTTCTTTTGGCAAGGCAGCATCTCCACCGCATGCTAACATTTCTTGTTTAATAACTAACGCAGCTGGAGTACTAATGTTTTCAACGAGTATGGCAATGTATGTTGATTTTTGATTAAATATATTCAAAGCTTGTTGATCAACACCTATCTTGATAAGTAGGTCTTCTATATCGCCAAGATAACCAGAAGTGTACAGTAAAGTAGCACTTATTCCCTCCATACTTGAACTTATGACCCTTCTTTTAATCGCTTCGGCTATTTTGACTGCTTGCAAAGTCTCCTTAACGTCATGAGCCCTTACTAGATGAGCACCATTATATACTGCAATAGCGGTTGCCGCTAGACTACCAACCAACCTCTTGTTCGGGTCTTTTAGGTTAAGGATTTTCCCTATAAACGATTTTCTTGAAACTCCCACCAAAATAGGTCTACAGAGAACTCTTAGCCTATTTAAATTCCTAAGTATATGAAGGTCTTCTGAAACCCTCTTTCCAAAACCGATTCCAGGATCTATAACAATTTTTTCTTCAGGAATACCAGCATCCTTGGCAATTCGCAAACTTTGTCGAAGAGCATCCTTTATTTTTGGAATGTTTCCTACATCCCCGGGACGAGTCTCAGCAGCCATAACAATGGCCGACGCTTCGTATTCTGAAATTATTTGAGCCGTCCTTTCGTCAGCTTTCAAGCCGCTAACATCATTTACAATAGTAGCTCCTTCTCTTAATGCAATATTTGCAACTTCTGCTCTAAATGTATCAGCACTTATCGGAACGTCAATAATATCACGCAATGTGCGTATAGCGAAACGCATGCGTCTTTTTTCCTCCGTAAGAGAAATGGGAGGAACTCCTGGTGCAGTGGACATTGCTCCCACGTCTATTATTTTAGCTCCTTCTTCAACCATTCTTAATGTTTTTTCTTCTATTTCCTTCTTTGACTTTGCGATGGAGCCTTTGTAAAACGACTCAGGGCTAACGTTTAGAACTCCAACAACAACTACGTTATAATCGTCACCTACCGGAATATTGGCAATTTTCCCCCATATCTTCATACTTCATCACATCAAAATAAAGTACATTCTGACACCTTAGTACCTGCTGAAAATTTTAAAATATTTGCAGATCCAATACGCTTGCAAATATGATTTAACTTAGCTCACCGAGTTATTAGACATTTTATTTTTTCTTCACAATGAAAACCTTAAAAATGTTGTTAAGTGTTAGTGATTACAAATTTAAGTTGGTGGCACACCATGGTTCTTCGTAAAACTCACTTATATGAGTGGCATAGGAAAAGAGCAAAAATGGTGGAATTTGTCGGGTGGCATATGCCTCTTTGGTACGAAGACACCAGTGGAATAATCAAAGAACATATGGCTGTCAGGGAAAGTGTAGGAATTTTTGACGTCACACATATGGGGCGTTTTCTAATTAGTGGGAGTGACGCTGAAAGTTTCTTGCAATATGTAACTACGAACAACGTTAAACGACTAAAAAAACTTGGACAAGGACATTACTCTGTTGTTTGTAACGAGAAAGGTGGAATAAAAGACGATATAACTCTATTTAAAATTGAAGATAACAAATATGTAATGGTTACCAATGCTGTGAATAGAGAAAAAATATACAAGTGGTTTAAAGCTAAATCGCAAGACTTCGATGTTAAAATCGAGGATATCTCTGATATAACTTGCATGTTTGCTGTTCAGGGTCCAAGAGCCCAATCTACACTTGAAAAGCTCACTAGTGACGATCTTAGCGGAATAAAGAGGTATTGGTGCGTATTGACGAAACTTGGAGGATACGATACTATAATATCCAGATCTGGGTATACCGGAGAAGACGGGTTCGAAATAATTATGTTAGATGTTCCATTTTCAGAAAAAGAAAAGGCAGTTGACTTGTGGGAGAAAATTTTGGAGGCTGGTAAGGAGTACGGGATCAAACCTTGCGGATTGGGTGCAAGAGATACGCTACGGCTTGAAGCTGGAATGGTTCTATATGGGAATGACATTGATGAGAATATTTCTCCGCTGGAAGCTAGACTGAGTTTTGTTGTAAAATTTAAGAAAGGAGACTTTATAGGTCGGGAGGCATTATTAAGACAAAAAGAGGAAGGAGTGAAGAGGAAAAGAGTAGGATTAGAATTATTTGGACGTAGAGTTCCAAGACACGGCTATGAGATATTAAAGGGTAATGAAAAAATTGGATATGTCACAAGTGGTGCTTTTTCACCGATACTCGAAAAGGGAATAGGGCTTGGACTTGTAAATTCTGAATATACGCAAACAGGTGAAGTTGTCCAAATAAATATTAGAGGTAAATTTGTGGATGCGAAAATAGTTAAGTGGCCCTTTTACGATACGGAAAAATATGGTTATACTAGAAAAGAAAGTACCTAGGAGGGTGATAAAATGAAGGTAAACGACTATGAGATTCCTGAAGATTTATATTATACCGATACTCATGAATGGTTAAAAAGAGAAAATGGAAAGGTTAGAATTGGAATTACGGACTACGCCCGAAAACAACTTGGTAACATAACATATGTAGGTTTCGAAGTCAAGGTGGGTGATGAAGTAGAGTTTAAGCAACCATTCGGAGAAATAGAGTCCGAAAAGGCCACAGAAGATCTTTATTCTCCAGTATCCGGTAAGGTGATTGAAGTTAACGTTGAACTGGAAGACATGCCACAAATAGTAGAGGATGACCCCTATGGGAAAGGTTGGATGCTCCTTATAGAACCAGCAAACCTGGAAAACGACATAAAAAATCTCATGACTGCAAAAGAATACGCTGAATATTTAAAGAAAAAACTTGAAGAAGAATAATTTAGACTACTCTAACTATTTTTTCTTCATTATAATCCGTAACTACACGAATATACCCTTTTAACTCTTTATCTAAATGTTCATCACCAGTATCAACTCTCAAATACTTTACTGTAGAAAGTTTGTATTTCGTCGCTATAACAATAATATTCTTAATGCCAACTTTTCTAATAACTCTGGGGCTTATTTGTTGATTACCCCTACCAAAAATAAATCCCTGATTACCGATGGGTGTAATAATAATTTTAGACTTCTGTTTATCTATTGTTTTCAAAATCTCTCTTTCTCCAACATCCCTGGCAACTATTTTTCCGTTTTTTATGATATCAACACCAAGCAAGGTCTTTTCAACACCTAGGAGATCTGCGATAGCTTTGGTGGTTGTGCCAGGGCCTAAAATATAAAACGCATCGGGATCCATATTTTCAACAATATACCTCGCTATAGCTACCTTATTCTCCTCTTCATCATCTGTTAAAGGGCTGGAGGTCTTTACACCTTGAATAAGTTCAGGTTCGTACGGAACCAAAAGATAGCCTTTCAGCTTTGCAGATAATATACCAGCCCTAAAAGCTTCTTCATCTATATCCATAACTTCAGCGCGTCTTAAAGGAAGACCTTCAGTTAGAAATTTAATTGCAACTTCCGCTGCCGCTTTCGGATTTACTGCAAACACCGCGCTGTGCATTTTCACTCCAGTTGGCACACCTATAACGGGAATGCTGTCGCCAATAGCTTCGTAAATATCACAGGCAGTACCATCTCCACCGCAAAAAACAATTAAATCTACCTTAAGTTTTTTCATTTCTTTTGCAGCCTGTTTAGTATCTTCTGCGGTTGTTTTTCCCGGAGTTATGTTTCCAATAACTAAAGGTGAGAAACTAACGCTAATTGCTTCATTTTCACCCATTTCATAGGGATAAGTAATCAACTTTAATTGCTTTTTTAATTGTAATAGAGTTTTTAAGACTATTTTTGCCCTCTGAGGTGCAACTGGTTGTGCACCTAACTCTATGGCCTTTTTTAATATTTCTTCCCCATCTGTGCCCTTTAAACCTACAATTCCTCCCATGCCAGCTATAGGATTAACGATAAACCCTATCTTCCAGATTTTTTCTTCCATAAATTTCTTCTCCATTTTCTTCGTAATTAGTCACTACCAACAGATGGATCAGAAATTTTTAATAATTTTTGATAAGTGTTAAAGTAGTTACAGTTTTAGCGTGTAAATAACAGTTTCATCGAGGCCGGGTTAAAATGGCTGAAAGATTAAAAAAGCTTGGCAGTATGCTAAAATCATTAGTCACAATACCTAAAGCAAAAATTAGAAAGGATAAGTTAGTTCTGTATCTATCGCTTATTTTAATATTCTTTTTCGCTCTGTTAGTTAGAATATATCCGTATTTTTCCCATGGGATCGTCCTTAAAGCATATGACCCATATTTCCAGCTAAAATCAACTCTTTACATCATAACTCACGGGTTTGCTGCTTGGTTTAGTTGGGTAGAAAAACCTCCAGGTATCTCCACGTGGTACCCCTATGGGCGTAATATGCCTAAAACATCTTTTCCAGGGATTCCGTGGACAGCAGCGATCCTATACTTCATACTTAGATTTTTAGGAATCGAAGTAGACCCAGTAGCTATTTGTTTCTTCTTTCCAGCGTTCATGGGAGCATTAGCATCAATCGCAATGTTTTTCCTTGCCAAGGAAATAAGTGATAGCACAAAAGCGGGATTACTTTCAGCCTTCTTTCTTGCCTTTATACCAGGATATGTTCAACGTACAACTGCAGGATTCTTTGATAATGAAGCAATAGGTATTCTACTTATAATAGTAACACTCTACTTTTTCATAAGATCATTAAAAAGAGAATCCTTACTTTCAGGAATTATGGCGGGACTAATTCTCGGATACCTCTCAGCGTCATGGGGAGCATACGTATACGTATATGATCTACTAGCTCTCTATGTACTAATACTTCTTATTTCACGTAGGTATTCTAAATCGCTTCTTTTATCCTATACTGCAACGATAAGCATAGGCCTTTTCATAGCTACAAGAGTACCAAGAATTGGGCCAAGCGTGCTGACAAAATCAGATATTCTCCCAGCTCTAGTTATGTTGATATTGCTGTTCGTCTATGAAGCAACCCCACTTGTGTATAACTCAATGATGGTTAAGCGCATTAAAAATATTAAAATTCCGAGAAAAATCATTGGATATCTGCTTCTAACCATCATTATAGTTACATCTTCGGTTTTTGCGTACTTATGGTATACTGGTTTCCCCTTTATCGAGGTCTTGGAAAAACATGTTAAACCTATAAGTGGAAAATTCTGGACAGTGATAAATCCTCTATATAGGGAAAAATCGCGTATAATAGCCTCTGTAGCCGAACATGCAGCCACTTCATGGGCTGAATTTTATTTTAATCTAAATATACTTTTATTTGTTTATCCTCTTGGAATATATTTCTCGTTCAAGCGACTAAAAAACGAAGACATCTTCCTGATACTCTTAGGGTTAACGGCCACTTACTTTGCTGGATCTATGATAAGATTAATATTAATACTTTCACCAGTTGTCTGTCTTCTTTCAGCGTATGCTCTTGATCAAATTCTTTCTCCATTCGTGGGGGTTTTAAGGGAGATACGTGAGGGTATGCCCCTAGCAAGGCGGAAAAGAGCAAGAATTTCCGGTATTGTTGGTACAGAATACACCGTTGTAACCCTAATTTTTGTAGCATCACTACTTATTATAGCGACGTATTATGGGGCCTATATTTCATATAAATACATGGCTGGAGTAGAAATACTACCCAACGGGGAACCAGATTGGCAGGAAGCCCTCATGTGGATGAGGTATAACCTGCCAGCGACCGCTATAGTAGCCTCCTGGTGGGACTATGGTTACTGGATAAATACCGTAGCAAATAAAACAACAATAGTTGATAACGCAACTCTTAATAGTACCCAGATCGCATTAATAGGAGCTGCATTTGCATTAAATGAAACGGAAGCGGTAAAGATCTATAAACGGTTTAATGTAACACACGTACTAGTCTTTTTTGGATACTGTGCACAAGGACTTGGTGGCGACGAATTTAAATGGCCATGGATGGTAAGAATCGCAGAGGATCATTTTCCAAAATTAGTGAACGAAAGTCTTTATGGGGATATTACTAGTCCGACAGGAACACTATTCAACTCTACAGTCTATAAAATGCTTTTCTACGGTGAGCCAGACCCTCAAAGTAAGTACCTTGGGTACTTAGTGCAATTTATGTCAAGGTATAAGTACTTGGCTTATCGGCCAGACCCTTACGGATATCTGTCTTTAATTGATCAAAGACACTGGGCGCTCTTTGAAAAAGTATTTAAACCTGTTTATATCTCGAGTAACCGATTCGTTAAGATATATGAAGTAAACTACAGTATACTAGAGGCAAAAATGGAAATTACTGATGCCAAACCATACGCCAATGGACTTTTCGCTATCACGGTCAACAACACGGGAATTCATGAAATTTCTATTTCAAAGGCCCGTATAAATGATGAATTATATAGTTTTGAGACCATAAATGGAAGCCGAACAGTAAAACCGAAAGAGTCCATTAGTCTCTTTGTTGATACTGGAAGAGAATGGTCAATAGGTGATAACGTATCGATTAAGGTTATAGCAAATGTTCTAGAATATCCCGGCTATAGAATTTACGCCTCTATGAACGCCAGCATCATAGAAGCTCCTAAAATACTTCTCAATGTTAGTGAAACAAAATCTACGATCTATAGTAATGGTATAGGACTTATCCAGGTCAAAAATGTTGGAGAATACCCAGTTACGGTTGATTCTATGAAGATAAATTCAACAGAAACATCATTCAGCATACTTAACGGCTCAGTAACGCTGCTCCCAGGCGGTGAATCAACCTTCGTGGTAGACTTAAACTCCAACAAGACATTAACAATAGGACAAGTAATGACAGTAAACGTAACATACCACCCCGTTGGCGCTCCAAATAAAACATTAATGGTGATCGCAAATATTAGCATCACACCAACTCCACCGCTTGTTCTCCACGTTAGCAATGTAACAGCATATACCAATGGAATTGTAGCCATAACAACCGTTAACCCTATGGACTTACCTCTAAAAATTAGCAATATTGCTGTTAATGGGACACTTTACAGCTTTGAAGTAATTAATGGTAGTTCTATGCTGGGCAGTTGTGAACGTGCCGTACTAAAAGTAAACACTGGACTTAACCTCAATATTTCACAAGTAGTCGACGTTACTATTTACTACAATTTCAGTCTCGTACCACGATGGTCTAATGAAGTGTCAATATCAAATATTATGGTAGTGCCCTATGCTAATCTGAGTGTCAACGCATATACTAATGGAACGATCCTCATAAAAGTTGTAAATCTCGGAGTAGAACAATTAGAAATATTAACAGTTAAAATTAATAATACAGCCTGTCAATTCGTGGTCATTAACGGATCAACCACCATAAATCCAAGAGATTCAGCCATATTAAAAGTGCTCAACTGTACGTCGGTGCTTGGGAAGCAACCCGTAGCAGGTGACAAGATAATTATAACAATTGTTTTCGTAGAGGGATATGTGCTAAAAACCGAAGTTACGGTCAAAAATCAATGATTAATTTTATCTCAATTTTCCTTTTCTTTTATTAATTCACGTTTTAACTTCCTTCTATACTCGCCATACGGGTCAAGAGGAGAAAACTTAGGTGGATAAGGAGACTTAAGCGGCCCACCACAATATGGGCATTTATCTTGCTTTAGGGTGTAGCTTCCACATTTTTGACACTTGCGTAAAATTTTTCCCAAGTCATTCACCTGGGCTCTCTTTTGAAATCTCCTTCTCCCCCTTCTTCCTTAATTAGAGTAAGTGCAGTATCTACTACTTTCTTTAATACCTCTTCTGCAGTTTCCCAGTCCTTTGCCTCTACCTCTACTCTCCATCTTGGAGTTCCAGCCAGGTATATATTGACCTTTACTCCGTCTTTTCCAGCTTCACCGGCCTTCATAGCTTCTTTTAAAGTCTTTTTAATAATTTCAACACCATTTGGTTTTGCACATCTTAGCGTAAGTATGCCTGAAATTTTAACTTTTGGAATTTCCACGTACATTTTTGCTAATTCAGTTAATACTTTCGCCCACTTTTCATCTATTCCAGCCTTTAGAAGTATATTCTCACCTTCCTCTAGTGCAGCTTCGAACCCCGCATATATTTCGCCAAAGGCATCTTCCATTTTCCATCCTGCTTCCTCATAAGCTTCATCAAGAGTTTTTCCTAACTTCTCAGCAGCTAATAGGAGTAAATTTTCAGCTTTTTGAGCGCGTTTCCATTCAGCAATTTTCTGTCGTTTCCATTGATCTGTTACTCGTCTTAAAGATAAATCTATGTGGTTTTTGATTTTATCTACTCTTAAAACCTTAGCAACGACTTTTTGCTTCTCTCTAACATAATCTCTGATATTACGAACCCATGTACTAGAAATTTCGCTAATATGGATGAAACCTTCCTTACCATCATACTCATCCAGTTTAACGTAGGCTCCATAGGGTTCAATGCGGATTACAGTTCCGATCACTATGTCACCAACTTCAGGCCATTCCTGTCTCTTCTTAACCATGAGTGTTCCCTCCAATATATGTATTCTTGAAGTAACGATACAACGTTAATAAAAACATAAAAACGAATTTAAAAATGTTGAGATCAACGTACAATTAAAAATACTAAAAAATACTAACTTCATTAATGCTTGGCCTTAACACTATTAGAATTGAAAGCTCTTCTGATATTATCCTTTTAGGTAAATGAAAGATTTTAACTCAAGGCCTGAAAATATTTCAAATTATCCGAGTACTTTAATGATTTTGGCTTGTATTTTTGCCTTCCCTCCACTTGGCACCGCAAGTACACGGTTACAAACTAAGCATCGAACTTTAGTACTTGCACAGCCAAATATTACTTGTTCATTACCACAATCTGGGCACGAAACTTTAACAAATCTTGACCTTGGTTCCGGAACCAATAAGTCTTTTCGTCCCATAACAATTTCTCACCTCGTAGTGACCCTTTAACTTATGACTTCTTATTTTAAAATTTTTATGATATAACCACGATGCAAGGGAGAAACATTATGTAAGGCATAGGAAAGTTAAACAAGTTCTATACCCTTGATTCTAATTCCTTTTTTATGAATAATATAGCCACAGTCTCTGCACTTAAGCTTCAGCGTTTGCTTCTTGGTAGCTTTAACTAGTTTTTTCTGTACTGGTTTTGGTTGTGAGCCATATCCCTTTTTCTTTCTCTCGTATCTTCGTCTTCCTTGGGACAGTTCCCTTTCAGGGCCTTTCTTATAAAGGGACACTGAGTGAACAGTGTATGCATTACATCTTGGGCAGTATGTTCTTATTTGCTTCGGAACTTTCATCTAGATCGCCTCACGTACTTAAAAGTTACATACTTCACAATAAGTTCTCCTTTTTAATCTTATCTCATCTGCACACTTGGATGAAGGTGCCAAAAATCTAGTGCCTATAAGTGTAGGTCGCTAAATCATAATTTATATTCCTATAATTTTTGCCTTTGCTTTCTTTATTAACGTTTCAGCATTTTTTCTCGGTAATACTACAACGTCTCCCTTTTTAAAGGGTCCGTAGACCTTCATATCTGTTCCAACGATGGCAGGTAGATTTTCTAGGATTCTCACAACAATTTTCTCCCTTTCTAATGTCATTTCAAAATCTTTTTCTGGCTTCACCAGATCTTTAAACATTTTTCCCTCGAGAATACGAGAAATAAATGAATTGAAGTTCTTCAAGGTTTCTGTTAAGGGTTTAAAATATTCTTTTTCTACAGAATTTAATTTTTCTTCTGGGACTTCTTTACCGTTCAGTGCATTCCTTAGGATTTTCTCTAAACGTAGATTACACAGATCTTTAATAATAAATTGGGCGTTTTCTAATTCTAATTCTATGATTTTTGTTTCGATGCTACTTAAGGTCTCGGATTTCAGCCCTATCTTAAGCATATTAATGTACTTGCTTGCTTCTTCATAAAAATTCGAAGGCAGATTCTGTATATCGTCATTTTCAACCTCTTTGAGCCATATTGAGTAAAGCTTTTCATAATCCATTTTATAACAGCTCCGCAACTGCCTTAGCAAGTGTGAATACGACAGCAGAAAGAGGTAATTCTACTTTCTGGCCTTTTTGATAAGGCCCAAATACTTCATCCCCTATTCTAAACTCTGGACAATACTCTTTGAAAATTACTTCTTTCTCGCCTTTAAAAATAATTGCATCTTTAAATGGGTCAAAACGTTCCAAATCCGTAACGGAAATGGGGGTTACTTTAAACCCGGTTGAACCGTGCAAGCTATATTCAAGTCTAATAAGTCTATGGATGTCTACGGTTACCGGTTCATCTATCTGAGCAGCTGTTTTCTTTATGGCTGCCGAAGCAATGTTCTTCCAGATAGAAATACCTATACCTTGCAAAATATCCCATCTCGAGGGAACTGAGCTTAATGCGGTTACAACTTTTTCCCTATTAACTAATAGTATGTCAATTTTCCTCTTCGGTATTCCGGCTTCAATTAAAACCTTATCCAAATCAGGGCTAGAGAAAACTTTAATTATGGATTTTACTAGACGTTTTCCCCACCCTTCACTAGTTAGATCGGGGCCGATTATGAATTTGCGGCCCCCTGCAGAGACTTCAATTAAACCTAAATTTTCTACTTTTATCCCTGTCCCAGATATATAGTCAACAATCTCCCTTCTTTCATCACTGCTCAGTTCTTTTACAGCTTCATTATCTACATGTACGTGGTAACCACGGTGTCCAGAATATACAACTTTAACCTCTTTTTCGGAAATACCAAAGTCGTCGAAAAGAAAATCCAAGAGTTTAAAAACTTCATCTTTCGCAAAATTAAGGCACTGATCACATATCCATGAAACTTCATTAATTACTGTTGATTTGCAGTTTAAACACCGCGTAGGCTTTTTTCCAATACCAGTGGTCCCACACTCCATGCATATCCATCTGTCATGAATCTCCTTACATGGCGTGGTTAAATGGTCAGCATCGATATCAAAAATTAAATCAGCACCTACCCAACCCTTACCCTCCATATTTTGAGCTTCGGGATCTAAATAGTAAGCTGCGGATCTATAAGCGTTTTTCGGTACCTTTTTCCTTAGAAAAGTTAGGAATTCGGTTCTACTATAAAAAGTTTTATGTCTAATCATTCCTTCCTTACCCCAGAGCATAAAACCGAATTCTCTCTTACTAAAATGAGGAGGTGTAGGTATATCGTTCTCTCTGTAGTAAGCTTCAAAAAGACTTTTCAAAAGTAAAACTGTCTTCAGGTTACTCTTCACTTTCACTACGCCTCTTCCCACTAACATATAACATTCTATAATAAAATGTAAGAGGGTTTTTCACTCTTCCCTCAGAACACCATCTATGCGTAGGCTTGCAAATACCGTAAGTCTTCAGTGTGTCACAATTATGAGCTGTGTATCCTTTGTTTTTAGCGTGTCTAACATAGTACCGTGTTCTTTCTTCATTAAAATCAGGCATTTTTCGGAATAAATCTACAACCTCTTCTTCTCTCTTCCCAATATTTAACATAAAAAACATGAGAAATAATCTTTCTACGTGGCTCAGATTTTCTCCCTTTTCTGCTCTTTCAAGAATAAACTGCACACATGGTGGATAAACTCCACCTGAAATTTCAACTTTTATTGGAATTTCCCTTATAACTTCCTTTTTATATCTCTTAACTAATTCTTCTATTTCTTTAACGGTTCTCGCAATTTTTTCCGGTAACTCTATGAATCTCTTTGGGACTCTTCTTTCTAGAATTCTTTCTTTAAAGGCCTCGGCCATTAATCTAGCCAGTTCTCGTTTGGTTAGCCTAACATATCCATTTGAAACCGGATGGTTACACATTTTCCAGGTTATATCATGAAAATGAACCGCAACACTTAGATAGTCCTTAAAATGCAATTTCCATTCATAATATTTTACCCCCACTCTCTTTACTTCGTATATTAAATCCCAACCACTTTCACTCACATTACCAGGCATTCTGGCAATTTCTAGTATCTTATCATTACTTTCCCCCTGTAAAAACTTGCCAACCCTTTTCGAAAAAGCAACAGCAAATCGACGTCTAAGCCATTCATCACCAATTGCATCTATAAAAAGTCTAGCAACGGGAAACGCCAAAATTTCGGTGTCAATACTGCTTGCTAAATAAGTATAAACTCCTCTAGTAATAACTTCTCTAAGTATCTGATGTGCTCTACTTATGACATCAGGAAATTCATCAGCTAAGGATGTAATATCAATATTGAGTTGTCTAACATATTTTCGTGCAAGCTCTATACTTGGATACTTAGCCAGATCTTCTTTTGTCAACATACTACATCAAATGAAATAAATAATTTTAGTTTTAAAACCTTCCTAGAAATTATTCACCCTCGATTCTTGGAGCTAAGAAATAGCTTACTCTTCCTCCACCAGGAAGATTAAAATCTATGCGTAGAGGCATATCTGTTGAGAGTTGAAGCTTAACAGTATCAGCAGCTTTAGCAACCTTAATCATATCAGCAAGATAATTTAGAGTATATGTTGCAGCAGATTCTTCTGAAGCTTGAATATCAAGAAGAGCTTCAGAATCTTTTCCCATCTCTACAACGACTTCTCCAAGGTCGCCCATAGCTCTAAAGGTTACTTTATCAGGTTGAATTACAATCTTTACATGGTCACTAGTAACTGCAGCATCTTTAACAGCTTCCTGTAAGGCATCTGCCGTGATAATGGCAAAAGCCTTAAATTCCACGGAAGGTTCAGGTAATTCTTCAGCAGTAATGTCAAGCAAATGAATACTAAAAGTCCTTACCGTTTTTCCTCTCAGTCTTAGCTTAAGTCTTTTCTCAGCTTCTTCATAAATCATTTCTAATGTGTCTCCACTCCTCGCCCTTCTCATAATTTTTTTCATTTCATCGAGATTTACCCCCAGTAAAGTTTCTTGATCACACTCGTATTCATCAAATGCATCACTTGGTAATACAAAATCCACCATAGCAACATGTGATGGATCCATAGCTCTCATACTAAGTCCATCCGGCTTAGCAACAAAGTTAGCCTCGTCGACAAGGGTTGATAATGCATCAACTATGTAGGTCCAAGTTCTTGCATCTGAAAGTAACGCTCTAAACATAATTTATCCCTCCTCAACATATTTGCTTTGAATATTTTTAAACTTCTTCCTTAAATCATATACTTGTTTATAAAGGTCAAATTTTAACTTATCCATATTCTGAATTAATTCAGCGTCTATTTCAATTTCACCATTTGTTCTTATAGAAACTTGACCTATAACTCTTATTAATTTTCCAACATATAACTCACGGGACGTTCGAACCTTAATGCTACCACTGCCATCATCGAGAATGCACATGCCAGGCTTAGACTCAACTACTACACCGATTATCCTAACACGTCTATCTTCAAGTTTTATTTCACTTATCCTTCTGTCAACTGCTGGGATCCTTTTGCTCAATTATTTTCCTCCAAACATTTGTGGCAATTTTCTCTGCAGCCTTTAGATTTTGTAATGAACGGAAAATATAGCTTTTTGCATTGAACCTATCAGGAATGCGATTATAGCTTTCCTCTAACATTTTTACAGTTTTTCTTAATATCCTCCATAGAGCTTCGGCTTCATAAGCTAACATAATAATCACACTCTGATTAGTATTGCCTCCACGTATGGCCACATTTAGTGCATCTGTAGAAGGTAGTCATGGCTTCGTCAGCTCTTCTGGTTTGAAGTTGCCAGTAATAGGCGCGGTCGTTGCCGCATTTTGGACATTTTACTCGGGCAATAGGCAAAGTTCTAACTTCTTCTTTTACAACGATCATTTCGTCGCGAGGCCCGTGAGATATGTGGTGGGCGATGCGATAGGTTTCTTCTATCTGACTTTTCTCAACTTCTTTAACATACCCACAAGATTTACATCGAAGAACGGTTTTTCCTTCTTCATTTACATCTGGCATTAGCAAAGCGCCACATTTAGGGCAAAATTCCATAAGATCTCCTCCGAAAAGATAAATATACATCGTTAAAACGCATTATAATTCCTTTTTAACTTTTCGCATCACTAGAAGTATTTCGATTTTAGGTTTTATTTCCTCGAGAAGTTTTTTAAATGCTTTAACTGCAGCAATCGTTTCTAATTTTTTGTTGTTAAAATCGCTTTGTCTTATTTCTTCTTTAAAAAGCATAACTGCATTTTCAATATCAAAAGCGCCCATAATCCAAGCATATGCTATAAGCGCTTCAACAGCATCTCCTCTGCTATGTCTGTCACTTCTTCTAGGTAAAATTTTAAGCAGGGATGCATCTTTCAAAGCTCGAGACAACACAGCATCCGAAACCTTCCAAGCATCCAGTCTTCCCAAAATGAGGGACTTGGCAAGCGAATATATAAAATTTACAAGAACATCTCCAAGCTTAGCCAGTCCCTTATCCTGAGCAACATCTCTTAAAGACCTGTAAGAAACGGTAGAAAAAATAGTCTTTCGTATAATTTCTCTAATATAATTCATATTACTCATAGTGTGATCCCTTTAATGAGTTGAGAAAGGCTTCACGAAACTCTTCAGCCATTTTTTTTATTTTTTTGGCGGCTTCAATCACAGCCTCAAGGGGGTCTTTTTCCCCATTTGTTCTAACATACACTTTAGGTTTGCCGATGAGCGGATGTTCTATTCTATAGCCAGCAAAAGTAACATCTTCGTCTTCAAGTAAAACTTTTCTAAGTAAATTACATAAAGTATGACCTTCACCTTCTAATTCAAATTCCAACTCTCTATCAGTTCTTTCTAGAATTTTTATTTTCACTATTAAGAACCTCCTTTATAAGTATTTTACAAGTTTCGTCCGGTGTAGTAACCAATCCATATCGATTGTTACCTAAATATTTAATTAGACCTTTTGAGGCAGCTATTTTAAGAAGATTTTTATAATCCATACCGGTTATAATCGTTGCCATACATAAAATCTTTCTTATAATTTTCGGTTCAACATCCCGCATTTCGTCAATTAATTCTCGATATTTACGAGCAAGATACACTACTTCTTCAAGCTTAATGTCTGTTTTAAGCGAGGTACCCTCAATGCTACATTTATGTCCTTTTAATTCCAATATTTTCCTCAAGTCTCTAAGGGAGACCGATGTTCGGCTCTTTTCGGTAATAAGAGAAGCGTCGTATTGATACATACCATCTTTATCCCTATACATAGCTTTTTTGACCCTTCTGTAAATCCCTTTGATTTCGTTTAAAGCAACCTTAACATGGTCCTTTGAGCCGTAAATTGTGAGACGAATTTTCCCCCTTTCATAGCGAGCATATGTATTAAATGACCTCAAATGTTTACGTAAAGCCTTTAGTATTTCCATTGCTTCATCATCACTTTTAACGTGTATGGCCACCTCTCTCTTAAGATGAGAATTCATGCTTGTCTACCCTTTATGCTCCTTCTATAGTCTATAGCTACCTTCCTAGTTTCGACGTGATCACAATTTGAACATTTTAGTTTGTCTCCGCCTTGTTTCTCCAGAATGCCTCCACATAGCGAACAAAACGCCAGGAGAACACCAAATTTTCTACCAATAGTCGATAATTGTACTGGAACAGTTGCCTTTAGAACTCTAGCTCTAATTATGTCACCAACCTTATAAGCATCTGGCATTACATTTGTGAAAGTTCTATTAACTTGAGAGATATGAATTACCCCTGTGAAGGGGGTTAAAATCATATTTCTATTGATTTGGAAAATCTCTACTGAGGCCATCTGGCTTTGAACATGTGAAACCTTGCCTAAAACAACATCACCAACACGAGGTATTAAAGGCTTTACAACTCCAGGTTTGTAAACCTTGATTTTTTTATCTAAGTGATCTATCAATACAAAGCCTGCTGATGCTGCATAAACTTCACTATTTTCCTCATATGTTCCTTCACCCGGAACAAATTCTTCAATTGTTCCCAATCTATCGCCCGGTAATACAAAATCTCCAGTTTTTATCTTTTCCATATCACATACCCCCCTTGACAATTCTGTAAAGATCAACTCTAACTACATGAACTCGTTTCCGGTGAAATGGAAAGATTGGACGAAGAGGGAGATCCATACAAATTATCGCATCAACTCTACCACCATGTTCATTAACAAGCCTCCTAATAAACCTCCTACTTTCCTCATTAGATTTATGCAACGAATAAATTGTAGATCCAATTTCTAAAGCCTTTATAAGGAACTTTCTATCGGCGCCGCGTTTCTGAACGCCAAATGGCGGATTTTGAACCACTACGTCGCATTTACCACTCAAATATTCGACATCACTTAATATCCATTCAACCCTACTTACTACATTAGCAATCACAGAATTGATACGAGCAACTCTTAAGGCTTTTGGATCTATATCAACACCAACCACTCTACGAGCACCCAAAATAGCAGCTCCAATAGCTAGTCTACCAGTACCGCAACCCAGATCATAAACGATTTTCCCCTCAATATCTCCGTAAACATAACAAGCAATAAAAAGAATATTAGCTGCAACCCTAGCTGGAATAGTATATTGTTCTAACAACGCATGTGGATCAGGGTGTTCTCTTAACTCTTCAAGTAACATTTCAAGCTTTTTACGAGGAAACATGCAACCACTACCACAATACTAAAATCAAAATATTTTAGTTACCCTATAAAAAACTCTAATAACTCATGAAGCACAACTCGTAATTAGAAAAGTGATAAAAAATGAAGAATAGTTATGCTATTAGCAAAATAAAAGCAAGAGAAATCCTAGATAGTAGAGGAAACCCGACCGTAGAGGTAGATGTCATAACAGAAAGTGGAAATATGGGGAGAGCAGCAGTTCCTTCAGGCGCTTCAACTGGAAGATATGAAGCACTAGAACTAAGAGATGGAGGAAAACGATACCATGGAAAGGGTGTTCTAAAAGCAGTCAAAAACGTCAATGAAATAATAGCACCAGCACTAAAAGGACTCGATGTAAGAAGTCAAGAAGAAATAGACAAAAAAATGATCGAACTTGACGGGACCCCCAACAAATCTAAACTTGGAGCTAACGCTATACTCGCGGTATCTTTAGCAACAGCCAGAGCGGCCGCAAATATCTTAAATACACCTCTATACAAATACTTATCAAAAAATAAGGATGAATTATTGCTTCCAGTTCCATTAATGAACATCATAAATGGAGGAAAACACGCAGGGAACAAACTAAATATTCAGGAATTCATGATAATACCACATAGTGGTAAAACCTTCAAAGAGACGCTAAGAATTGGAGTAGAAATATACCATGCCCTAAAAAGAATCTTGGAGAAAAAATATGGAAAAAGTGCAATAAACGTTGGAGATGAAGGTGGATATGCGCCACCAATGGAACAAACAACAGAAGCGTTAGAAGCTCTAATTAAAAGTATAGAAGAAGCAGGATACACACCTAGGAAAGAAGTTTCACTAGGATTAGATGCTGCTGCAAGCGAATTTTACGATGAAGAACATGGAAAGTATTATCTGGACCAAAGAAGTTTAGCGATAGACGAATTAATTGAATACTACACCCAACTTGTCGAAACTTACCCGATAATATCTATAGAAGATCCCTTCCAAGAGGAGGACTTTGAAACATTTGCAGAATTTACCAAAAAACTTGGAAACAAAGTACAAATCGTTGGGGACGATTTATTTGTAACAAATACGAGGAGATTAGAGAAAGGAATACAAGTGGGAGCAGCAAACGCATTATTATTGAAAGTAAACCAAATAGGAACATTAACAGAAGCATTAGAAGCAGCAAAAATAGCATTTCAACACAATTACGCCGTAATAGTAAGTCACCGATCGGGAGAGACTGAAGACCCATTCATAGCGGACCTTGCCGTAGCATTATGCACAGGGCAGATAAAAACAGGAGCACCAGCGAGAAGTGATAGAACATCAAAATATAACCAATTGCTAAGAATAGAAGAGGAACTAGGAGAAAAAGCTAGTTTTCCAGCTAACGATTTTAGAACGCTTTGGAAAAAATATAGGTAGTTAAAATGCAACTTAGAAACGAAGAAGCCATCGTGGAATTTATAGCAGAGCTTCTTCCTAAACCTAAGAAAATTATTGAAGTCGGAGTTGGAAAGTTACCAAAAATAGCATTAAAATTATCGGAAAAATTCCCAGAGGCAGAGATAATTGTAACAGATATAGATTCACAGATAATACAGCAAATAGGACAGCAGTATCCACAAATAAAGGCCATAAAAGACGACATAACTAAACCAAATATCGAGTTATATCAAAATGCCGACCTAATTTACTCCATACGCCCACCACCAGAATTAGCCCCCTACTTATTAAAACTAGCTAAAAAAATAGGAGTTCCATTAATAATAAGACCGTTAAGCTCAGAAACCCATGAAATACAAAGCATATTGGAAAAAGCAAAAGTTATACACTTCAAACAAGCCACTCTAATATTATTGCGCCAAGCAAAGATTACACAAGAGAAGAAAAATAACAAGATCCGTTCTTAATTGACATCACATAAACTTTAGAATATTTTTTTGTCATAGAGTTTTAAAACTTGATTAAAGTAATTTTCCCCGTACGTTAATGTTATTTGGTAAAATTCATCTTTTTTTCTTACAACTTTTTCTAATTTTCCCTCTACAATTCCTATTTCATCTTTTTTAAGCTGCATTCGAAACTCTTCAACATAAGACACTATACGCGTAATGTTTTTATCCATAAATTTGCTGTTTGTTTCCAATACCTCTATCGGATATATTGATGGCATAAAATAAGAATTTACATCATCTATAATTCTTACAATGGCCTTAACCCAACCTACAACCTTTATCTCCTCGAGCTCAGTATATTCATTAATAATTTCATTCCATTTTCTAATGGGTTCGAACTCAACTTTAACCGTTCTACCTAAGTAGGGAGAGCTGTACACTGCGTAAATCTTTTTTCTTTTTTGGTACCATCCATATTCAGCTTTACTGTAATTCTTAAAGTTCCAGTGAAACGGTGGCATACTTGGATCCCAAGCTTCAAATTCATTTCTTAGCCGAGAATTCTTGTTTTTATAGAAAGAGCTTAGTGTCTCTACCAATTCTTGTACTTCTCTTCGCCCATATATTACAAGATCTATATCACTATATTGCGGATTATAAAAATCATGCAATATTGAACCGAAAACACCGAAATCAGAAATACGAAGTTTTGAAATCTCAAAAATTTCATTTAATATTCTTCTCATAGTTCTAAGCAGTGGGTCATCCCGATCAGAATTAAAAAGAACGGCAAGTTTTTCGTCAGGTCTACGCAATTCTAAAATCTGTTCTTCAGATAATCCAACAAGTTTCCTTCGAAGAGGAGCGTAGAAAACTTGATACTGAGGGAAATAATCTTTAACAAATTTAAGTCCACCATCAAAATAAAATTTATAATATTTAATCTTTTTACCAGTCCTAATTGCCCTAGGATCGTCAGTTCTGTATATGGTTTCAGGAGCATACTCTACATCGCATACACATGAATTAGGAGGGTGATCATAACCATATACCCTAAAAATTATTCCTTCTCTAGTAACCGGTGCGTCTCGATCTCTAACCTTCATTTAAATCATCCTTCCTTAACTTCTATATATTCATCACTTAATCCAGATCCAACAACAATTCTAAACCATTTCTCTCGCTCACTTTGAACCTGCTCCAATAAACCCTTAACGGTTATTAAATCTCCATTATATGCTATGCCTCTAAATAATCCGATCATCGATACAACTTCAGAAATGGAATTTACATGCTCCGTAGGCCCGCTAAGGACATTAATAATTCGAACTCCATATACAGCGGGACGAAACACGGAATCGTTGTCGTTAATTACTTTACATAATGCTTTTATCTCTGCTATAGGCTTGTAAATTAATTTTCTTTGATTAATTTCTGATAGAAGCCTAATAGCATTAACCACAAACCTCATTCCATTATAGTAACCAGTGTTCAGTCTTCTCTTCTCATAAACGGTCGTCCTGCTAAGTGTAATTTTCCCAGCGTCTTCCAACTTCATTAGGGTTTCGCGTACCTTCCTGAAATTTTTAGCACCATAAACAGCTAGATCGATGTCACTCCCCTCATGGTGCATACCTAAACTTATAGAACCGTGTATTCCAAAAAAGTCCAACGAAACACCAGATTCAGAAGATAACTCTTTTATAAGTTCCACAGCAACCTCTTCGAGACGATCCCTAGACTTCTTCTTTAAAAGCCTATGCAAACATTCAGAGGGTACAAATACTTGTTTAATGAGATGCCTTGGAACACTTATTAACCACTTCCCTAAAAGTTCAGAATAAAAAAGATACTCAGGAAAATAAGTCCTAAAAGTCTCTACAAGTCTTTTATAGTTCTTCGGGCTGAAAAGTTCCTTAGGCCTCAGAAGATAAATGCCTTTAAATTTCCATTTAATGTCTAACCACTCTATATCAAATTTTTGCGCGTGATCCTCCGGAACGTACTTTAAAAACGCCATAACCCTATTTTCCGGATGTTCATAGCCAAAAGTATAGAATATAAAGTTATGTTTTGTTACTATGATATCCCCGTCTCTTAGCAGTAACGAAACGCTGTTCATATTTCATAAACCCCCTTTTAATGCAAATTTAATAGGAATAAAATATCCATCGTAATTATAACGATGCAATTTTCACAGATGCTGATTGCAAGATGTCTGCATTAAAAATGTGCGGGTTAATAATGTTTTCATCGGCAATTTGCTATGTGTTAACTTAATTATAAATTTTACATGTAATTAGAAAGATATTAAGAAAACAGATAATGATATGAATAATTATAAGGACATTTAAATATGTTTTTTTAGATTTAATTTTAAAAAGTTTGTTTTAATTTTTAGGAAAATATTATTTAGGTTATCCTAATAATGATAATATTTATTTTTCATTTATTATTTTATTTATTATTCAGACATTATCGGGGAAGGTGGATTTAGATGCAAGAGCTATTAAAAGAAATAGTAGAGGGTATTAGAGCAAAATTTAGAATAGAACATGAGATTAGAGATAATTGTATATTCATTAAGGCCCAAAAAGCAGATTATTTAAATATTGCACAATACCTGAAGAGTTGTGGATTTAAAAGATTATTAACAGTCTCGGCTATCGACTGGAAGGATGAAAATGAATTTGAAGCGTACTTTATAGTCCATAATCCTGAGGAGGGTGTTTACACTAAGGTTTCTACAAGGATACCAAGGGACATGCCTGTGGTTAAAAGCCTTTCCCCAATATGGGAAAACAGCTTAATGCACGAAAGGGAAACATGGGAGCTATTTGGAATTACGTTTGAAGGAAATAATTTGTTAAAGCCTTTGTTTCTTGAAAAATGGGAGGGACCACCTCCTTTTAGGAAAGATTTCGATTGGAGAGAATACGTGGAAAACGTGTGGGGAATATAGGAGGATGGTAGCATGCTTAAACGAATATTTAATCCGTTAAAAGCGGGGTTAAAACTATTTAGCAAAAAACCTATAACGTACAATTTTCCTCCAGAGATGCCTCTCACAGAAGGGTTTAGAGGTAGACATGTATACGACCCGGAAAAGTGTAAGGGATGTAGTCTATGCGCAAAAATATGCCCAAACAAAGCAATAGAAATGGTCGAAAGAGAAAAATCTGGGAAAAAGGTTTTACAGCCTCAAATAGACTATAGCAGATGCTGTTTTTGTGGGTTATGTGTTGATGTATGCCCCACCGGAGCTCTAAAATTCTCCAATTTTCCATTTCTGGTCGTTTTAAACAAAGAGGACCTACTATATTCACCTGAAAAGTTAGCTCAACCTCCCAAATTGGACATGGGGAAACCCCCAAAAATCAAGAGCGTAGTAGATTGGGCAAGATCCAGAAGCTTCTGGGTTCTAAACTATTTCACTGGATGTTGCTTCATAGAAGCTATACCGTGGGTCAGTAGCGGATTTGACATGGAGAGATTTGGTCTAATAGCAGTGTCCACACCTAGGCGCGCAGACGTATTACTTATAGGCGGATATGTAACGGTAAAGACTCTGAGAAGAATAATTAGAATATATCAACAAATGCCTAAACCAAAATATGTCATTGCTCTCGGAAATTGTCCAATGAGCGGAGGTACGTACTGGGACAGTTACAATACCATAAAAGAATTAGACAAATACATACCAGTAGATATTTGGATAGCTGGATGTCCTCCCAGGGCAGAGCCTATAGGGCTAGCTGTTGTTATGGCAATACATGCTGTGCAAAGCGGATATGCAGGGAAAAAGGAAGAAGTGCATAAGAAGGGAAAATTTTTAGAACTTCCTAAAGTAAGACCAAAAGAAGAAAAAGAGAAATTTTACATACCATTTGGTCCACAACATCCAGGAAGTGGAAACTTCAATGTACTGTTAAAATTAGATGGAGAAAAAGTGGAAGAGGCAGTACCAAATCCGGGCTATCTTCACAGAGGCTTTGAAAAGCTAATGGAATATAGAACGTGGTGGCAGAACATAATGATAGTTCAACGCGTGTGTGTACTTGACGGTGCAAGTTACGAATTGGGCTACATAGGTGCCGTAGAAAAAATAGCAGAAGCTAACGTGCCGAAAAGGGCAAGATACCTTAGAGTTATTCAAGCCGAATTATCCAGAATACAAAGCCATCTATTGAATATTGGGCTTGTTGCCCTCGCATCAGGTTTCGACACAGTAACCAGAATTGCATGGGGGGACAGAGAAAAGATCCTTCATTTACTTGAAAAATTAACTGGTTCCAGAATATATAGTATTTACAATATTCCAGGTGGAGTGAGGCGTGATATGCCTCCAGACTTCAAAAATGAGGCATTAAAGGTAATTAAATACATGAGAAAGAGGTTAGAGACATATGATGATTTATGCTTCAATAATGAAGTATTTATAAGAAGAACTAGAGAAATAGGCAAATTAACGAGCGAACAAGCTATTAATTTGGATGTAACAGGACCAAATCTACGTGCTACGGGAATTAAATTTGATACGAGAAAAGAAGTGCCATACGAAGCATATGATGAACTTGAGTTCAACGTAATAACTCTAAATGATGGGGACGCTTATTCTAGGGTATTATGCCGAAGAAAAGAAATAGAAGAAAGCCTAAATATTATAGAAGAAGCAGTTAGCAAAATTCCTAGCGGACCATTTGCAGAAAGAAAAACAAAAAGTGGAAAAGTTCTTGGTCCCTTTGCAAAGCTTTCAAAAGGAGAAGTATTACATATCGTTGAAAGTGCTCGCGGAGAGTTATGTTTTCATGTAGTGAGTAACGGAGATGCACAACCATATAGGGTAAAAATTAGAGGACCAACTTTTGATACTATACTTGTTGCACTGCCAAAATTGTTGAAAGGAGTGTCTATTGCTGATATTCCAGTAATCTACTGGAGCCTAGATAACTGCCCAGCCGACCATGACAGATAACTAACATTTCTCTAACCATTTTTGTGTTTTTAGAGTGAGAATAATATTTTTGTCGTAGATTGTAGAACTGTATACCTATAAAGAAGAATCATTAGCTTTGCAAATGGCTAACATCTAACCACTCTATACAAATTTTTGTGCGTAAACATCAGGAACATACTTTAAAAATGTTAGAATCCTATTCTTCCAGGTATTTATAGCCAAAAGTATAGAATATAAAGTTATGTTTTGTTACTATGATATCCCCATCTCTTAATAGTAAAGGAATATTGCCCTTCATGTTACATATACTCTCTACCAGTCATTTTAAATGATTTGAGTCCATCAACCTGAAACAAAAGCTTTAAATTAATAGTTACTTGCATTCTATGCGATATTTAAGCTAATACGGTGAGTGTATGAGGATTTTCATCATTACAAAAACTAACGACCTGTGGAGTGACCGGATAATTAATAATATTTGCAAAAGAGCTCCAAAGTCTTGGGTTTATAAAATATATAGATACCAGACCATACCTCCACTAGAAGAGTTATTAGATGAGCGGGAAAAATACCTGCCAACAAAAATACCTGAATGCGACTTAATACTTCCCCTAGGATTGCCTGCAGACTTAGTCCTTCTTTCACCACTGATAGCTAAAAAATCTGGGGCAAAAGCAGCAATTATACCTATTGACGACTCCGACCAAGTTCCATTAGGTGTACAAAAACAGCTTAGAGAAGAATTTTCTGAAATCAATGTTGACTCTGTTTTCCCAAAACCATTTTGCTCGCTTAGATCATATAAGCGAAACCAGTTTATTGACGAATTTGCGAAGTACTTCGGCTACCCGCTTATTGAAATAAAAGTATCAGGTGATTTAATTATAAGGGTCAATGTGAAACGTGGGGCGCCATGCGGGTCAACTTGGTACGTCGCTAAAAAACTAATTAATGTAAAAATACAAGACGCAGAATATGTAGCGGGTCTTGAACTTCATAACTATCCGTGCTTGGCATCGAGAAAAATTGACTTATTATATAGGGATTCAATTATGCATATAGCCGCATATCATATCAAAAATGCAGTCAAAAAAGCCATAGAAAATATTAAAAATAAAACTTAACCTAAATAACGAAAGTTTAGAGGTTACAGAGTTTTGGATCAAATACGGAATTAAGTTACTGTGAAATATTAACCTAGGAAAGAAATTATCTATTGCAAGAAGAGTTATGTTTTGCCATAGATTCAGTTATACTTTTCTTTAATTGACTTACCGCCTTAATTGCTGGTGAAGATGGGGCATAATCAATTGGAGCAGTCTTAATAAGGTCAGCATAAGCTATTTGTTTATCAAAGGGCACCGTTATAAGTAATGGTATACCATATTTCTCTAGTCCCATCTTTATAAATTCTTCTTCTTCTTTCGTTGACACTTTATTGGCTACGGCAACAAAATTATGGATTCCTATATCAGATGCCAACTTCTTTATACGCTGAGCTGTTTCTATAGATTTGAAGCTTGGTTCAACAACTATCAGCATCACGTCGACATTTCTAGCAGTTCCACGCCCAAGATGCTCTATACCAGCTTCCATATCAAGAATAACAAATTCATCCCTCTCCACAATTAAATGTCGAAGCAAGTTTCTAAGAAAAGCATGAGCTGGACAGAGACACCCAGTTCCTCCATCTTGAACGGTTCCCATAACTAAGAGCATAACTCCATCTGGACCTCTGATTCCAAAGCGGTCAACGATATCATCAACCTTAGGAAATAATTTAAATGCGCCATATGGAATTCCAGGAATTTTTGTCCGTTCTTCTATGAGTTTTCTGTTTACTGCAAGAGGAGTTATCTTTGATATGTCCTCTTCTTTCAAACCTATTGTATAAGCAAGATTTGTGTTCGGATCAGCATCTACGGCTAGCACTCTATAACCATCTTTAGCTAAAAGTCTAGCTAAAGTTCCAGCAATGAAGGTTTTTCCAACCCCGCCCTTGCCGGTAACAGCAAGTTTCATGAACTTCACCTTTTATGTATCCCTTCACCGTCTATACCAATTTTATATAGGAGCAACCAAGTTTTTCCCAGATCTAAACTATTCAGACAGGAGACATGAATTACCAGGATTGGAGAAACTATTTTACTTAAGCAATTCATTCAAACCGTATTTTTCTAATATGTACAAATGATTGATCGTATTCAATTGTAATATTAACTGAACAAGCAATTACACAAATTGTTACACCTGTATACCTATTCTTCATCAGTCCTATGTAAACGTATACTGCGCAGCAGATAGAGAGCCCATCACGTTTGTTATTTTTTACCTTAACTAGCGAGAGCTTTGTTAATGTGGAAGGCATGTTGTTCAACTGTTACTTCTCTTTATAAAGATTTCAATAAGGATAGTGAATGAAAAATAATATTAAACATAGCACTACTTTTTGGATTGCGACGATATAAGTCTAAATAATAATTGTCATCCTTTCATCCAGAGCCTTTAATCAGTTTTATTGGTCTTTGCTGTGCATTAGACAACTTTTTTTCCACACTTTTCCCGAAGTTCTTTAATCATGAATTCACCTCTAGATTTAACTTCTTTCCAAGCCTCTTCGATTTCCAGGTTGTATGTACCTTTTTGTAAGCATTCAAAAAATTTCTCTAAAAATTTAATCAGGGACCCTACTATTGGTTGTTGTAAAATCTCTATCTTCTCGTCACTTACATCAACATTGGCTATTAACGCCCCTTCGACAAGAGTTTTGTTACCCAGTATATCCATTAAAACGAGTTTTTCATCTTCGTAGAAGACCTTAATTATATCCTCTGCTATTTTATCTTCACTGTCATCTCTTCGTATGGCAACCTTAAATTCACACATTATTTTCCACCTATTTCAACATTGGCTCAACCATCTTTTAATGTTTTTTTGTTAATCTTTTTAATGTTTTATTTCAAGGCTTCCTAAAAGGAAGCATTAGCAATTAAGGTTTTGTTTCTGTCATAAGAATTTAATAAAAATACCAAAAACATTAAGTGACAGTAACGATTTCTTTAGGACATATATAAAAGCTAATTAATAGTCTGCATCCCTAGAGACAAAATCCAAGAGAATGACATAACAATTTAATTCGAAAGACATTATCAATAACTAAGTGAAAACTGGCCAATGAGACCAAGATCAAATATAGTTTTCTTAAAGACTCTTCTTAAAATATTAAGCGCCCCAAATAAGGACTTGATGTAGACAACGTATCTAATATCTAGTATGCTTCTTTTTAGAAACCACTAAAATTACCGTCAGAAGATAAGTTTTAAATAGTCTAATCATAATTGTATGAAAGAAACGTGTGTTATTTAATGTTATGCGGTGAAATTCGATGACTAAACGATTACGTTTTCGAGTTGATGAGTTAAAAACTGATATTGGTGTTCTAAAAGGGTTGGAGCTACAGGTAGGTAAGATAGTGGAAGAGTGGGAAGAGCCCGAGGGCCCCACCCCAATGCCGTCCATTGCAGATTTGAGGAAATGGGACTATAAGCTACTACAGAGATATAAACCAATGTATCTACCGTTCTGCGATTTATGCTGTCTCTGTACATTTGGTAAATGCGATTTATCTAGGAATAAAAGAGGAGCTTGCGGTTTAGATATATCGGCGCAGCAATCCAGAATTGTTTTACTAGCATGTTGTATTGGCGCAGCAACTCATCTTGCGCATGCAAGAGACCTAGTTGAGTGGCTAATTGAAAACTATGGAAGAAACGCGCCTATAGACTTGGGAAAACAGGTGTTTTTAGAGGCACCGCATGTTAGGCTAGTAACCGGAATAAAACCCAAAACATTAGGTGACTTAGAAGACGCATTGGACTATGCTGAAACTGAAGTAACGAGACTACTAGCTTGTACCCATATTGGGCAAGAAGGTAGCAATCTAGATTTTGAATCTAAAGTATTCCATGCAGGCATGTTAGACCACGTGGCAATGGAAATAGCGGATATAGCTCAAACTGCAGTGCTAGGCTTTCCCAAAGCCGATCCTGACGCACCTCTAGTCGATATTGGCCTAGGAACTATAGATATCAATAAGCCAGTAATTATGGTTATAGGACACATGGTTGAGCCAAGCGTCGGGATAATCGATTATCTGAAAAAGAGTGGATTAGAAGACTCGGTTGAAGTATGTGGACTATGCTGCTCTGCACACGAATTAACTAGATATAGCCCTGAAAGAGGTAAGATCGTTGGCCCAATATCATGGCAGTTAAGGTTTGTTAGAACTGGCGTACCAGATGTAATCGTCCTCGACGAGCAATGCATAAGGACAGACTTGCCACTAGAGGCTAAGAAGATTAACGCTGTGGTAATTGCTACAAGCGCGAAAAATATGCAAGGATTCCCCGATATGACGCACGAAGATCCAGATAAAATCGTGGAGCTGCTGATCGCAAAGAAGATACCTGGAGTATTCATACATGAATCTGAAACCGAGAAAATTGGCGAAGTAGCTGTCAAAGCAGCAATCAAAATAGCCCCACTAAGAGCTAGATACAAGGCGCTACCAAGTGAAGAAGAGATTATTAAGATGGCTGAGAAATGCGTTCAATGCGGAAATTGTGTAAGAGCGTGTCCCCATAATTTACCCATTCAAGACGCTATGCTCGCAGCTAAAAACGGTAATTTAAAGAAACTTGCTGAACTATACGACCATTGTATTGCTTGCATTAGATGTGAAAAAGCCTGCCGAGCTAACATACCAATATTAACATTAATCATGAAGGCATCCGAAAAAATATTTAAAGCCGAGAAATTCAAAGTTAGAGCTGGCAGAGGACCCATACAGGACACTGAAATAAGAACTGTTGGGCAACCGATAGTTCTGGGTGAAATACCTGGTGTAATAGCTTTTGTCGGATGTGCCAATTATGCCAACGGTGGCAAAGAAGTTATGGAGATGTGCGAAGAATTCCTAAAGAGAAATTACATTGTCACCGTATCCGGTTGTGCGGCAATGACCATAGGCATGTATAAAAACGAGGAAGGTAAAACACTCTACGAGTTATATCCAGGAACCTTTGATGCCGGGGGACTGGTAAACGTCGGTTCATGCGTTGCTAACGCGCATATCTCTGGCGCCGCTATTAAGATTGCAAGTATCTTCGCTAAAAGAAACTTAAGAGCAAACTACGCCGAGATTGCTGATTATGTACATAACAGAGTAGGAGCTTGCGGAATTGCTTGGGGGGCCATGTCGCAGAAAGCAGCATCTATTGCATCTGGATTTTGGCGACTTGGTGTACCCGTTATAGTAGGTCCTCATGGATCTAAATACAGGAGAATGTTGCTTGGGAGAAAAGATAGGGAAGAGGACTGGTATGTATATGATGCATTTACAGGTGAGAAGGTTTACGTAGGCCCAGTGCCAGAGCATTTATTCTATGCTGCTGAGACAAAGGAGGAGGCTATGGTAATGGCTGCAAAGTTATGTATGAGAGCAAGCGATACAACGAAAGGAAGATCTATTAAACTAACAAACTATATTGATCTGCATAAGAAGTTCTTTGGAGAGTTGCCCGACGACTTGCATTTATTCATCAGAAGAGAGGCCGACATACCTATAACTATGAAGGATGAAATACTTGAATTCTTGAGGAAAAAGGGTTGGGAAGAACGCCGTGAGGTTCCAAACCCAACTTTACTTGAGGAGTTGGTGAGGAAAAATGAGTAAGGAATTAACTGGACAAATAGCTGAGATTCCCGGTCCAATAAAAGCCTTAGTAGTCATAAAAGAGCCGAAAGTAGCAGCAGCCATCATAAAGAAAGCAAAAAGACCATTAATTATCGTTGGAGATTTAGCGACAAAATACGACGAAAAAGGCTTTGATAGTATAAGCCTTATCACTGAAGTTGGGAAAGCTGTAAACGCTCATATAAATGTTACTGGGCCATTGATTAGAAAGTTTAGAGAAACAGGTTACGATAAAGTGTACTTTATGTCTGCTCCGGAAGTCGTGGATAGATTAAGAGACGAGAGCTGGAAGGGTCATGATGGAAACGGTGGATACGATCTAGTCATATTTATAGGCTTTAGGTATTATTATGCATGGCTGATGCTTAACGGATTAAAACATTATGCATTTAAATGGCTGAAAACTATGTCCTTGGATCCATATTATCAACCAAACGCTACATATACATTGCCAACTATGAAAATTGGTGAATGGCGTGAATTTATTAAAAAAATCCTTAATATTATCAAAGGGTGATCCAACATGTCATCCATGTTTAAAGATATACCAGTTGATGTAGGAGTTGTATATGAGGGAGAAAGAATAAGGAAAAAAGATATGTACGTTGAGCTTGGAGGGCCTAAGATTGAACATAAGTTCGAGCTATTCAGAGTAAGACCATTAGATGAAGTTGAGGATGAAAAAATAGAAATCATAGGACCAGACCTCAAGGAAATGGAAGAAGGTAAATCATATCCATTCGGAATCTTGATTGAAGCTGCAGGAAAAGAAATGGAAGAACTATTTGAAGGCGTGATGGAGAGGAGGATACATGAATACTGCAATTATGTCCAGGGATTCATGCATTTGAATCAGAGATATGATATTTGGTGCAGAGTAGGTAAAAGGTCTTTTCAAAAAGGCTTCGATACCTTAAAGTGGCTGGGCAAAGTACTAATTAGACTGTTTAAAAGCGAGTTTCCAATGATAGAGAAAATCCAAGTTACATTCATAACGGATCCCGAGAAAATTGTTGAACCGTACAATGAAGCCTTGAAAATTTACGAAGCTAGAGACGCCAGAGTTAGGGGTATGAGAGATGAGGATGTAGATGTATTTTACGGCTGTACATTATGTCAATCTTTCGCACCCACACATTGCTGTGTAATAACACCCGAGAGATATGCCAATTGCGGCGCAATCAGCTGGCTTGATGGTAGAGCCGCCGTTGCAATAGATCCAAAAGGACCAATATTCGAAATACCTAAAGGTGAATGTTTAGATCCCGTGAAAGGCGAGTATAGTGGTGCAAACGAGGCTCTTGCGAAAAAAACATTCGGAGCAGTCACCCGCGTATGGTTATATACAGCGTTCGGATATCCACACACCTCATGTGGTTGCTTTGAGGCAGCAGCATTTTATATACCGGAAGTTGACGGATTCGGTATTGTCCATCGTGGATTCAAAGGCGTTACAGTCAATGGATTAACATTTGGTCAAATAGCTGACTCAACAGCTGGTGGAAGACAAGTAGATGGTTTCCATGGGCTGTCAATCGAATACATGAGGTCAAGGAAATTCTTACAAGCAGATGGAGGCTGGAAGAGAATCGTATGGTTGCCATCAGAGCTTAAAGAAAGAGTAAAAGACGCGATTCCACCGGATCTAATAGACAAAATAGCTACCGAGAAAGATGTGGGAAGTGTAGATGAGCTGAAGCAATTTCTCGAGGAGAAAGGCCACCCAGTAGTGGAGAGATGGAAAGAATTAGAGATTGCTGAGGCTGAAGCGGCAGCTGAAGAAGCGAAAGTGATCTCTGAAGAACTAGCAGCTGTGACTGGTATTCCAATATCGCTGACAAATGTTAGAATTTATGCTAAAAAATTAATTATTAGAGGGAAGTGATTAAGATGGCGGCATCTGAGAAAAAGAAAGATAAAAGCAGTTTATCAGTTGACATTATAGGGTTAATATCCTCAGGGCTATCGGAGGCTCTTCAGAAATACGGTAAATTTGAACTCGTACTCGAAGATGTGATTATTGAAGCTGATGAATTAAAGATCCTTGTGCAGCCAAGAATATTGGAACAAGCTATGGCACCTGCCGTCGCTGAAGAGGTTAAGGTGATAGAAGAGATATTAACTACGGAGTTTGAAGAACCGAAGTTCGAGTTTGTGGGTAAAATCCATGAAGTTAAGATAGGGTCTACAAAGAGTGAAGGTGGAACTAGAGATAGAACATTAGTCGTAGGTGGAGAAACGCTGCCACCAGTATATAGATTGGTTGGTGCTGAAGAAGCAATGCCGCATCGACCCATTATCGGGCTAGATGTATTTGATATGAGAATCGGTCTACCCAGAGCCGTTAAGCAATATATCAAAGACGTCATGGATGACCCTGCTGAATGGGCTAAGAGATGGGTCGATAAATTTGGAGCCGAATTAATAAATCTACATTTAATAAGTACTGATCCTTACATCAAGGATACACCTCCACGTGAAGCAGCTAAAGTAGTTGAGGAGGTTTTACAAGCTGTTAAGGTTCCAATAACCGTGGGCGGTAGTGGAAATCCAGAGAAGGATCCTGAAGTGTTCAAGGCGGTTGCCGACGTCGCGGAAGGTGAACGCATAGTACTAAACTCTTTGAATTTGGACATGAAGCTTGAAGATGTCTGCGAATATATCAAAAATAAGGATTGCATAGTAATCGCGTTTACACCAATGGATCTAGACAAAGCAAGAGAATTGAATAGAAAGTTATTTGATTATCTACCTAAGGAAAGAATACTAATGGATACAAACACAGCCGGAATTGGGTACGGTCTTGACTACGGTTTCACCGTTATGGAAAGAGCTAGATTAGGCGCGTTAAAAGGGGATTCTGAGTTACAGCAGCCATTGGCAACAGGAGTTACAAACGCTTTAGCCGCCAGAGAAGCGTGGTTAAAGATGGATCCGTTCTGGGGTCCAAGGGAGATTAGGACACCATTATGGGAAACATTATCCGGAATAATCAATATTCTAGCAGGGGCAGACTACATTATGACTATGCATCCGTTAACAATGCAAACAGTCAACGAAATTGTTAAAGTATTAATGTCTGGCGAATTGGGTAAAGCTGAGGATATTATGGATTGGGTTAGTTGGAAGATATGAGGTGAATGTGAATGCCTTGGAAAGCAGTTAGCCCAATAGAAGTATATAAATTGCTTCCAAGAACAAACTGCAAAGAATGCGGTGAAGAGAACTGCATGGCATTCGCAGTGAAACTTGTTAACATGGAAACAAAATTAGAACTCTGTAAACCGTTACTTAAAGAACCAAAGTATAAAGAAAGCTACGAAAAACTAAAAGCCATTCTAAGTCCTATGGTCAGAGAGATCGAGATAAAAAGTGCTAAGAAAACAGTAAAAATCGGCGGCGAATACGTCATGCATAGACATGAATTAACATACATTAATCCGACTCCAATAGCTATAGACGTTGATGACTCGATGTCTAAAGAGGAAATTGCTAAGAGAATAGAATTTGTAGAGAATTTTGAGTACGAATATATTGGTAGAAAGCTTTACTTAGATCTACTAGCTGTACGATCGGTAACAAACGATCCTGAAAAATATAGAGAAGCAGTTAAATTTGTATCCGAAAATACTGATCTACCATTGATATTATGTTCACTAAACCCGAAAGTGATTGAAGCAGGCTTATCTGTTTTATCAGACGCCAGTCCCCTAATTTACGCAGCTACAAAAGATAACTGGAAAGAAATGGCTGATGTTGTTAAGAAACATAGGGCCCCTGTCGTGCTATTTAGTCCTGGGGATCTAAACATGCTAGTTTCTTTAGTAAATACATACCTTGAGCTAGGTATCGAAGACTTGGCCTTAGACCCAGGAACCTTCACCGGATCCAAAGGATTGGCATATACAATTAATGCATTTACCAAACTGAGGTGGAAAGCGTGCAATGAGGATTATAAATTTGCTAGATTTCCATTAATAGGTACGCCCATTGTAGCTTGGAAAATGATTGACGGTGATACGCAGCAAAAGATGTGGTGGGAAACCATTACAGCCACCATGCTAATGACCAGATATGCCGACTTGTTAATTATGCATTCGCTCGAGGGCTGGGTATATCTACCGCTAGTTATGTGGAGGTTCAATCTATATACAGATCCCAGAAGACCTGTAGCTGTGACCCCTGGATTAAGGACATTAGGCAGTCCTGATGAGAAATCACCAGTGTTTGTGACAGGAAATTATGCATTAACTTATTCGCTGGTGAGTTCAGACATTGAAAGTGCTAAAGTTAATGGCTATTTACTGGTTATCGACACTGAGGGTATAGCTGTTGAGTGTGCAGTCCCCGGCAAAAAATTCGAACCAGATCTAATAGCAGAAACTCTAAGTGAAGCAGGTTTAGAAAAGATGGTTAAGCATAGAGTACTTATTATTCCTGGTAAGGCCGCTAGGTTAGCTGGTGATATTGAAGATGCAACAGGTTGGCGGGTCTTAGTCGGTCCACTGGATTCAAGCGAGATAGGCAAGTTTGTATTTGAAAAGTGGAAGCCTGAAGTATTAAAAGAGATATTTGGAGAGGAAGTACTATAGTTTTAGTGATATCTTTTAATTTTTTTACTTGTTTCCCACCAAGTGGGGAATAACTCCTTTTTACCCGGTAAAACAAAGCCAGCTAGATATTCATCCATAAAATCAGCATCCTTAAGTAGGTCATAGTATGCTAATAGCTTAGCTACTTCAACAGCCTCGTCCCTAAATTTACTAGACACTAACGTGAGATACGCCCCGCCTACAGATCCGTTACCTAGATATATTATTCTAGCGTTTGTGAATTCTGGCAATAATCCTATTGCAGTAGCATTATTTGGATTAATATAGCTTCCAAAAGCACCACATATATATACTCTAGTGATATCTTCGACAGATAACCTCATTTTTTTCATCAAAACAGAGATTGCCGCGCAAGCAGCAGATTTAGAGTCTATCAAATTAGCAAGATCTTTCTCTGTAATTACTATATCTGTACCAGTAGCACTATTCTCCCTAGGGACAACGACATATTCGTAACCGTCAATACCCTCACGCACGTAAGGTGACTTAATTTTTCTATTAAATTTACCCAATGCATCAATTATGCCGTTTCTAAATAATTCGCTCAATAAATCTATTAACCCAGATCCACAGATTCCTTTTGGCTTTGTGTTCCCTATTACCTTGTACTTAGCCTTTAAAGATTGCGGATCAATTTTTACACTTTCTATAGCTCCGTTGGTAGCCCTCATACCAAATCTAACACCCCAGCCTTCAAATGCAGGTCCAGCGGCAGCCGTTGTTGCTAATAACCATCCCTCACTACCAATCACGACTTCAACATTAGTTCCTATGTCAATCAAAAGAGAAATCTCTGGACTTTTATGCATTCCAGATACAAGTATATCTCCAATAGTATCCCCGCCTAAAAATCTACCTGCATTTGGCAAACAATAGACCTTTGCGCGGGGATTGACATTAAGACCCAAATCAGCTGCATTCAATATAAATGCTTTTCTAGGTATCTCAACTTTATATTTAGTTACAAGTAATGGTTCGGGATTCTCGCCAACAAATAAATACTCCATGACTGTGTTCCCAGCTGCACTTACATCGTATATCTCGCTTGCTTTAATGTTAAGTTTTGACTCGAATCTTTTAATTAAAAGGTTAATAGTGTCTACAGCAGCTTTTTGAAGGGTTTTTAGTCCTCCTTCACGTTCTAGTGCGTATCCAACCCTGGAAACCACGTCTTCACCATAACTTAATTGAGCATTATACTCGGATTCTGAATCCAGTTTCTTGCCTGTAACTAAATCTATTAGATAGGCAACTATCTTTGTGGTACCAATATCGACAGCTAAACCGTAAATTCTATTGGAAGTATTTCCTCCTTCAACATCGATGACGTTGTTAACATATCTTGACAATACGAATGTTAACCCCTCTGGATACGATTTTTTAATCGTTTCTATTTTAGACAGCAACGTTTCTGAAAACTCTACTTTTGCGTTGATTTCATAACCTAATAGTTCTTGTAGGTCTTTTATTGCTACGTCACCGGGAAGAAATATTTTGCGTATCATGGGGTTCGGAGAAACCGTGGGTAGCATAACCTCAGCTTGGATTTTAGGTTTCTCGATAATTGTTTCAGGTGGAATAAATATTTCACAATCACTCAAACATTTTGTCAGGCATGCTAAAACATATCCATTTCTTAGTTCGTCTGGTGTTAACAACTTTTCATCCGGGTTGTACTTAAAGTCGAATTTACCAGACTTTATAATTATCTTACATTTTCCGCATTCTCCTTGGCCTCCACAGACACTTCTGATAATGATGCCAGCATTTCTTAAAGCATCTAAAAGATTGGTTTCGGTACTTATTTTTATCCTCTTTCCATATGGTTGGATCGTAATGTTCACATATTTCATCTTTTTAGCCGCCGTACATTTGTTAGCTTATACTAAATTTGCTAAACTTAGGTAAAGCGGTATTAACATTTATTAGCATATGCTCAATATTAAGTTAACGAATA